>BNJU01005473.1_pt1 | contig 235555 bp, 316 predicted proteins | sample 8539281 | NCBI WGS metagenome assembly BNJU01 (sample SAMD00202456, study PRJDB9452) | human saliva metagenome | isolation source: human saliva | place: Japan
CAACAAGTCAAAAAGGAGAAACAAATTGTTCCACAGTGTACACCTGAAAAAGAAAGAAGCCATCATGGATGCTTTGAGACACTTCAAAATGATTTAATAGAAAAGAATGACATGTGACTTTCTGCATTTGTATTCATTCCTACTTGGTATTGGAACGGCGTTGTTGTATATCATTATACATTGTTCTGCTTATTTTTGGGCGTTAGCTTCTTTTATTACAAGTTTAAAAGATGAGTTAACATGTGAAGTGTAAGTTGAATGATTTGGTAAAATAACAGGTGCTATCTCTAAGTGTTATAATATATTATTGAGATGAAATATGGTTATTTAAAGATAAGAAAACGAACAGGTAGGAAATTAAAACAAAATTATAGTAAAAGAACGCTAATTATGAAACTGGGATGTGTTATGGATCGGTTTAATTTTTGATCACCATGATTTATACATGTGATATTATCAAAATGTTGTTTATAAGGTTATTGATAAGGAGTTGACCACATGAGTGATGTAATAAGCTGTTAGATGAAGCTATTAAAGAAACCGAAAAACTTGTACGAAGGAGAAGTCTTTATTTTTAAAGGAATTGTTTAAAGGATATGTATGGAACAGGATACCGAGAAAGGACTGTACTAATGTCTTAGTAGATGTTTTTGAGATATTTTAAAATAATATAAAAACACTTGAATAAATGCTCATATAACTATTGACACAGAGGAAAATAATAATATAATAAACATACAACGTATGAATGATTGTTCAAGTAATCGGATGAAATGATTTAAAAGAGGTGATAATATGACTAAAAATTTAATTCAATTGAAAAGATGTGACTGCAATGTAATTCATGAGGATATTGTAAATCAAGTTAGAGATAAAATGCCTCGAAAGAAAAGCCTTTATGATCATACGAAATTATTTAAAAGTATTTGGAGATTCAACACGAATCAGGATATTATGGGCTGCTGAAGCTGAAATGTGTGTTTGTGATATCGCTGTATTGTAACAGACACAATCACAATTTCCCATCAACTGAGAGTCTTAAAACAAAATGTTTAGTGAAAAACAGAAAAGAAGGCAAAAGTAGTATATTATTCATTGGTTGATGATCGTATAAGAAATATTTGACCAAGGTCTAATTCATATCAACGAGTAGTAATGCGGTAGAATAGAATATTTTTGAAGATATTTGGGCATATATTTAAGTCTTCATTTCAAATGAGCAATGCTTCAAGAAAAATTTGAAAAAGACTTGTAGTATTCAAAATAAAATTACAAATAATATTTAGGAGGATTTAATATTGAAAAAGAAATTTATCTTGAAGGTTTAGATTGTACCAGGTGCGCGGCAAAAATGGAAAAAGGCTATTAATGAGGCTTGATGGGTGAAAAAGCTACTGTTAACTATGACCACAAAACTCGTTATTGATGGTGAGGATGAAAAATACTGCAACAATAATAGCAGAGGCCGAAAAATAGTTAATCAGACGATACAACTATGAAAAAGGCCTAAAGGAGGCTATTAGTATGACAAAACGACTATGGCGAATAATTATTGAATTGCAGCCGTGTTAGCTACAACAGTATTGCTTAGTTTAAATAACGAATGGTTACAGATTGCTCTCTTTATAATAAGTTACATTGTGTGGTGGAGATGTTGTAAAAGAGCTGTAAAAATATTTTTAAAGGTCAAGTTTTCGATGAAATTTTTAATGAGTATTGCAACAATTGAGTGCATTTTTATTGGTGAGTATCCTGAAGGTGTTGCAGTTATGCTGTTTTTATCAGGATTGGAGAACTGTTTCAAAGCTATACGATTGTGGCAGAGTCGAGAAAGTCAGTGCAAGCCTTATGGATATTCGACAGATTATGCAAATGTTAAGGTGATGAACTTGTCAAAAGTTGACCCAGATGAAAGTACAAATTGGAGATATTATTGTAATTAAAAAGCAGGAGAAAAATTCCTCTTGATGGCAAGGTAGTGAGGAAGTTCAATGAGTTGATACATCGGCACTAACAGGCAAATCTGTTCCTCGTGAAGTAGAAGTTGGAAGTGATATCCTAAGTGGGTGCATCAACATTAATGGGGTTATTACAGCAGAGGTTACCAAGGAATTTGGAGAATCTACTGTAAGTAAAATTCTTGATTTAGTTGAAAAATGCAAGTAGTAAAAATCAATTCAGAACAATTTTATTACAGAAGTTTGCGAGATATTATACACCGGTTGTGGTTATAATTGCAGTTTTTCTAGCTATTATACCACCTCTTGTTATAGACAGGGCGACTTTTTACGTGATTGGATATATGAGAGCACTAGCATTCCATATGGTATCCTGTCCGTGTGCTTTGGTTGGCTTTCAATTCCTTTTGAGTTTCTTCGGTGGAATGGGGTGGAGCCTCAAAAAGGTGTTTGAGTCAAGGGTAGTAATTGTTTAGAGGCATTGGCAGAAACTGAAATTGTTGTTTTTGATAGAAAACTGGAACACTAACGAAAGGTGTATTTAATGTGCAGGAAATTCATCCAGAAGGTTTCAAAGAAGAGCTACTAAATTAACTGCACACTGCGGAAAGGCTATTCCAATCATCCGATTTCACTTTCACTGAAACGTGCATATAGCAAAGAAATGAGACAATGGACGTATTTCAGATGTAGAGAGATATCAGGTCATGAGTGTTGTGCAACAGTAGATGGCAAAAAGGTTATGGCAGGAAATATCAAACTTATGAAAATGATGGATATCCCTTATTTCAAGGGAGAGCTGATCGGTACTATTGTACATGTTGCTGTTAATAACAAATTATAGGTTACATTGTGGTGCCGATGAGGTAAAGGAAGATTCAGCACAAGCAATCAGGAACTTAAGGCAGCTAATATTAAACAAACAGTTATGTTGACAGGTGATAATAAAAGTATTGGTTCAAAAGTTGCTAAAAGAGCTTGGTGCTTGATAAGGTTTATGCAGAACTGTTTGCCAGCAGACAAAGTTGAAAAACTGAAGAATTATTTTTCGCAAAAATCTAAAAAGGTAAACTTGCAACTGTTGGTGACAGAGATCAATGATGCACCTGTATTAGCTCGTGCAGACATTGGAATAGCAATGGGTGGTTTAGGTTCTGATGCAGGCCATTGAAGCTGCTGATGTTGTGAGTATGACTGATGAACCATCGAAAATTGCTACTACAATGAAGATTTCTAAAAGACACTAAAAATTGCACATCAAAACATAGTATTGCAATTGGAATAAAATAATTGTTCTTATTTTGAGTGCTTTTGGAATAACTACTATGTGGGCAGCTATATTTGCAGATGTAGGTGTAACTATCATCGCAGTATTAAATGCTTTTAGAGCTTTTGAATGTAAAGATCTATAAACTATTTTCCTATTCACCCCTTGAATGATACCGATAATTGACGATACAATCAAGGGTATTTTTAATTAAAAACTATAAATGAAAATTGGTTGGGGTTTACCTTGAGATTAAATGGGTTTTAAAGATATGGAGGTTATGTAATTGAAGGTTATTGATGAATATTTGCTGTGAATGTATCACACAAAATTTAAAATAGAACAAGGAGAGTTGCCCTGTCTGTAATAATGAAGGAGTAACAGTTAGTAGGATAACCGTTGAACACTTGGTGACAGATGATTATCAGCAATGCCGTTGATGGAGATCGATATAAGATATGCATGAGATAAGGGACTGCGACGTTATTTACTATGCTTAGATAAAGAAATAGAATTCTTAAAAAGACCAAGTTAGGGTTCCTATCTGGTTTTAAGAAAGATACTGAGATCCTAAGTATGCTTGTTATTGCAACAAAGTCACAGAAAGATCGAGTAATTGAAGCAGTTGTAAAGCATGTGCGAAAACCGTTAAAGATAAATGCCATAACTGGAACAATGAAAAATTCGCTTTGTGAAAACAATCCTTTGGGGGTATGTTGTCATAAGATTATTCAGGAAGCCATGTGATAAGGGATTAACCATGAAATGATTTGAGTTGATATGTTCTCACGAACAGACAAAACCGTTGATATCTTCCCTGAGCGAGGCCAATGTTGGATATGTTTCCGACTACGAGTGTGGATATGTTCTATAACCATAGGGGTTGAGGCGATAGCACTTCTTGAACGAACTAATTAGAAAGTGAAGAGATATTTTACACTCTGGGATGAGGACTCGTAGAATGAGGAGAGAAACCTTAGCCACTGTACTGGTCCATAAACTTGTCACGTAGTTTTCTAAAGAGTTTATGGAATTATAGTGAATTTGTTTAGAACAAATTGAAATTTTTGGAGGTGAAGGGTATGGCTTCAAGGAAAGAATATTTAGATTTTATTTTAGAACAACTATCCGATTTGGAAGAAATATCATATAAGTCAATGATGGGTGAATATATAATTTATTATCGTGGAAAAATTGTTGGTGGAATTTATGATGATAGGGTTTTTAGTGAAGCCTGTTAAAATCTGCATATAACATACATGCCAAATGCAAAGTACGAGTTACCATATGATGGAGCAAAGGAAATGTTATGGTACGATGATGTTGATAACAAAGAATATTTAACCAACTTTATTTAATTCAATGTATGATGAGTTACCTGCACCAAAACCCAAAGAAAAAGAAATAATAAAATCTCAGTTTATCAAGGTAATACCATTTAACGATAACCTTATGCTATGAGTTAAATGGTTTTTAGTGAATTATAGTCCTAGATATGACAGGTTCACTTGATATGCCAGTGTTCCTCGTTTCATGTTGAGTGGTAACACTTTTTGAACGAACTAGTAGAGAAGTAGAAAATATCTTATACTCTGGGATAGAGACTCAGAAGAATGAGGGTGAAACCTTAGCCGCTGCGTTTGATTATTAACTTGTCCACAGTGTTTTCTAAAGAGATTATGGAATTGTATAATGGGGTTTTATTTTTAAACAAAGACAAATTTGAGTTGTTGAGATTTAGCAAAGTGTAAATTTCTATGAGTGAGACCTATAAAACTTGTACGGATATTGTAGGGTAGGGAAAAGAAATCTTCCTCTATACTAAAATAAACTGAAGGAAAGGGAGATCGAAATGAATATTATCAAGTCGTTTAACGATACGATTGATTATCTTGAAACAGTTCTTGATGATGAAAATTGATGAAAGAAAGTAACTCAGTTATCCGGATATTCGTATTCAATGTTCAGTCGCTTGTTTTCTATTCTGACTGAAATAACGCTTTCAGAATATTTAAGAAGCAGAAGATTGACGGAAGCAGCCGTTATATTAAGAAATACGGATGAAAAATTATTGATGTTGCTTTCAAATTTGGATATAGAGTCATCGATTCATTGGAACAGCTTTTAAAAATTTTCATGGATTTACTCCTTCTGAGGGTAAGAAATGGAAAAACCATTCAAATTAGTATCACAGTGCAGTTAGCACTAAGTGTAAGAGGAGGAAGAAGCATGAACATTACAATTCAAAAGAAACAAGCATTTACAGTTGCAGGGGTAAATAGACAAAGCATCAATTCATCATTATGTTCGAGTGTATGGAATAAGCTATATATAAAATTTAGCCACGATGAACTTGCAAGTTTGGGAAGCTGATCGAAAGTATGGGCGTTTGCCATGATGTGGAAAATTCAAGCACAATAAATTATATGGCTGGTTATATCGTTAATGATGTCAGATAAAAGCCACAAGTATGAGCTTAGATGTTTTGGAAGTGGAAGAAGCAAAAGTATGCAGTTGTAGAATTAGTAGGAAGTGTTCGGAGGTGCATTCATAACGGGTGGAAATATGCAATGGAAGTATTCTTCCCTGAGCATGGCTATATTCATTCAGGAAAATCTGACTTTGAATATTACTATGAGAAGGTGATATACTGCAAAGACTACAAAATGGAACTTTGGTTCCGATAACTAAAGCTTAAAAACCAGCTTGTCGAGCTGGAAAATTCAGTTGCCGAGGTAATACCTTTTAACAATAACCTCAAGCTATCGTTAAATAGTTTAGTGGATATAGTTTCCGCAGATACTGACAGCTCACTTGACATACTTGGTGTTCACTCGATTCCATGTTGAAGCGGTCGTTTTAATGACAAGGGCGTAGACCGAAGCCATTAATTACGAATGCTTTATGCGATAGCTGTCGTAGAGGAGTAGTGATACGGTAACAGTGAACCGCTGAATATGTGACGTTGCTTGTGAAAGGTAATTAACAGAAGAAAATTATAAAAAGAAAATAATATAATATTTTTGTAAAGGGAGGGATTAATTGTGCCAAGACCAACGACAAAAAAATGATTTAATGATAGTTGCTAAGGAAAAGTTATGAAAAGTTAAACTTACTTATTTCAAAGATGACAAGTGAAGAGTTAAATACACCTTTTTGATTTTTCAAAAGATAAAAAAAGAAAAAGAAGCTCATTGGAGAAGAGATAAAAACTTAAGAGATATCTTAATTCATCTCTATGAATGGCATAAACTTGTTTTTGAATTGGGTACGTTCCAATCAAAAAGGGAGAAGAGAAATCATTTATTCCTGAACCATATAACTGGAGAACTTACGGCGATATGAATGTAGAATTTTGGAAAAAGCATCAGAATACGTCTCTGGAAGAAGCGACAAAAGCTTTACAAAAATCTCATAAAGATGTTTTGAAACTAGCCGAAAACTTTACAAATGAAGAATTATTTTCAAAAAAAGTTTATAAATGGGTTGGTGGGAGTACATTGGGATCTTATTTTTGTCAGTGCTACTTCTAGCCATTATGATTGGGCTATAAAAAAATAAAGGCCCATCAAAAAAATTGCAAGTAAGCCATAAATGGAAAAATACAAGGAAGTAAAGATAAATTAACGTAAACTTCCTTTTTGATTGCTAATCTAACGACAAAAAAGTAAATTTTGTTCTCTACTTTGATGAGAATCTTTCTTTTGGATTTGTCGACGCGAGCATTATTTCGATAGATTAATAAATACTTTATCTATATTGCATTGACTCGAAAAAGTTAGATAGGAGATATCTAACTTTTTGGGTCATCGTTTTTAATTTAGCATATTTATAATGATTTACAATATTATATAATTAAATATCATGTGAGATTATATAATCAAATTTAATTTCAAAAAAATATACTGATAGAATAGTGAAAATGATAAAATAAGAATATACAGTTTTGACAAAATAAAGTGGTGTAAGGTAGTATACTTGTTCTGTATTTTTTTATGATTTATGAACTCCAAGTAATATAGTATAATAGAATAAAGAAAGTTGATTAAGAGTGAAATATATAATTGAAGTTGTGGAGGTGAGTGTGTGATAGAAATTAGACCTGGTTTTAAAGATATAATATCATTTGAGGAATTTAACAAAGTACTATTGGTATCGAGAAGAACTTTCACAAATATGTAAGTCTCTTGGACTAGAGTATAGATGTACAAAGAAAAGAATTGAACTATATTATTGAACAATATTTCAAGGGGAAATAGAATAGAAAAGTCTACAAGGAAAGTAAACAAAAAACATGCCGAAGTAATATCTTTAAATACACCATTGCTAGAATGTGGTTTTTTTCTTTAACCAAAAATTTAGAGATTATTTTTTTCAGCTGTAACAGGAGTTAGTCCGTTTAAATTTAATGCTGATATGGCAACGGCATGGAGAAAAAGTAAAAAGGATAATGATATAAATTTTACAATCCAAGATATGATTAAAATATATTATGGAGAGTCAGATTACGCTAGTATGATAATTCAGCTTGTCAGTGGAATCAATTTCTAAAAGACTTTTGTGCAGATGAATCTAGCAATAATTATTCCAACAAGTTAAAAGTTGCAGCTATCCTTTGGAAAAGAAGTTAGAGACTCTAAGAGTGAAAAAAATTATTCAAAAACAACTGCTTAATGAATATAAATATAAAGTAGAGGAGTATCGTAAAATAAACATCTGACTGAAACTTTTTAACGATAGTATCTACATGTTTTTATATGATTAATTTATTCATGGGAGATCTTGTTATAGTAGGGGAGAAGAAAGGAAATGATGATGAAAATTTTAGCATTCAATCATATTTCGTTAAGAAAAAGAATGGTTGAATTCCTATTTGATTATCTTTTAATTTTAACTTATTTAGTTCTTCTGTTTCTATATGCAATATCTTATTACTACATAATGGCATTCCAATGCAAACAGAAATTCAATCACAGAGCCTTACATTCTTTATCACTGTTCTTCCAATCATGCTTTATTTCACATTTTGGATTATAAAAATGGGAGTTTTGGGAAGTCTAAAGCTGGACTCCAACTGATCACCAGACAGTGAAGGCTAGCTTAATTAGAAACACTATCAAATTTTTACCATGGCGAATTAGGGTCATATGGGTGACCATTCATGGTGTCTATAGTAATTTTTGATTTGTTATCTAGTATCTTATCCTTTTTAGCCACTCTATTCGCAGTTTTGTTAATGGCTATGACGATTTTTAGGAAAGATAAAAAGGCATCTGGGGACCTGCTAGCACAAACACAGGTACAGCCAATGGGTGACTAGGATTAAGGTTGTTAAACTTCTCTATAGATCTTACCAAATATAGTGGATTAATGAAAAGTTATATACTGGAGAGAACCATTTGGTTCTCTCTTTTAATATTCAAAGCTATATATTTGTTAAACAGTTATTAGAAATAGTCACTAAAGTTTAGAAATTAATAATTTCTACGTATATGTGAACAAGATATATAATTTTTTAAAAATAGTAAACAATGATAATATTACCCAAAAGATTAAAAATGTCTCTACAATAATTTTAATGACAATATATTATAGGTAACTTTTAACAAGTTAATAATGAAGTGTTATTATACCTTATAAAAAGTTTAGCATAATTATTTTAGAAATATAGTAGTCGAGTCAGGTACTTTTTCAGTTATACTAGTTCAATATTTCGCATATAAATAGCTAATATGGTGTGATAAGTAGATATATAAGAATCAAGATTATAAAAATCCTATACCGGCATCTAAAAATACATAAATAATGTTAAAACCAAAATGCATAAAAATAGAATAAATCAAATTATTATATTTTTCCAAAAATAATATTCATTAACACGGTAATTGACGTAATTACAACAATATTAGCAATAATGTATGGAACAACACGCCATGTCTGTAAATTTTGAATCTACAATCCATAGAAGTGTGTGCCAAAAACACCAAACTAGACCTTGATAAATAGAGGATTTTATTATATTTTTGTTAAATTCTTCCCTCATATAACCACGCCATCCTAATTCTTCACCTGTTGGCCTGATGTGAATGATAAGAAAATACTAAGTAGTGATGATATCGTACCTAGATTGATATAGAAAACATTGTTTTTTGTGTCATAAAGTGAGTATATGAAAAAGCGATAATATACTAATTCCAAATGTAATAAAAAATGAACAAAGAAGTGGTAATAACGATACTTTAGCAGAAAAACATCGTTTAATAAAAACTATTCTATTTTCATCTGCAGTCTGAAATATTTCCATCCAATTAAAAGTAGATATAGAAGGAGACCATGCGATAATATTTCGAACAATCCACAAAAACGACAGGAGGTGCATAGAAAATAATAAACTTACAGGTCCTGCGACAAAAATGATAAGCATCCATACAAGAATATACGAACTAATGATGTATCTTTTTAAATAATTTAAATTCATTTTGATTACCTTCTTTCTTCTTTTTGTATAAATAACAAGCTCACTCTTACTACCATTTAGTTTTAATTATATTATCAGAATTTGGAAAATCGAAACTTTCAGTCTTCTGCCCATTTTTCTCATAATAAATACTTGTTCCAATTCCTTTCGAAATAGCTGTAAATTTACTGTTTATAGGTACACGAATTCTTGATGTAACTGAAATCTGATTGATATCAATTTCACCGTTTAATGAGTTACATAATACTTCCATATCTAGGTTACAGTTTATTTTTTAACTTACCAGAAATATCCTCTAAAAATAATATAGAGTGTCTTAATATCGAGTTCAATATCTTCGCAATCTGAGAGTGAATCTCCCATAGATTCTGTGCTAATCTCACATTCAATGTGACTAATATAGGAAACTGGGATTTGTACAAAGATACTAACACTTTTCTTAGCTGCTGCTTCTGTCACTCCATTGAAAACGTTTTATATCTATATCAATTCTCTTTCTACTATCATCAATCTTCACTTTAAAATCATTTTGGGTGTAGAAAGATGCGTTAGATACTAGACGGAGTTCGTATTTTTTCTCCTTGGTATCCTGATAATACAAATTTTTTAGCTCCTCTAATTTTCATATCATAGACTCTTTACTTTATCGATATCATACTCTGTGATACTCTCAAATAGATATTCAGAGTATTAGGGCAGCTATTTCATTAGATAGTAGTTCATCAATAGAAATATTAAATAAGTTTGAGATTGATAAAATATTTTCAATATCTGGAATTCCAGCATCTGTTTCCCATTTAGTTACTGCTTGTCTTGAAACACCGATTTTTCCGCTAGTAGCTCTTGGGATATTCCCATTTGTTTACGTATAGATTTTAATTTTTCTGCAAATGTCATTTTATGACCTCCTATGTATTTTATGATGTAATTTGTCATAGAAGTAGTGATATGACTAGTTTTAGTATAAAATGAATAATTATCATAGTACAAAGCAATTAAAGATTACATTCTAATTTTCTGCTACTTTACGTAGCATTTATAGTTACAAGCTTATTCTCAGCTAGTTATTTTATCATATTTTCGTTTTGTAATGTAGGTATATTTTGTTAACACATGTAAATTTTTGAAATTTGAAGTAAAATTGCAAGTATAAAAATGTTCATTTATAGTATAATTTTATACATAAGCCTATCCTTTTCGTTCTATAATATGCATATTTACTGGTACCACATGTTGAAGCAGTAACACTTTTTGAACAAGTTGATTAATTAGAAAAGTAGAAGAAAGATTTTGTGAATGTCACGAACTTTTCTAAAGAGTTTATGGAATTATATAATGAAGTTTATTTTTCAAACAAAAAGACAAATTTGATTTGTAAAGTAGAGAAAATGTAATGGCAACATATTCAACTTAAATCGAAATAATATAAAAATTATGAGAGATTATAAGATGAACAATTATATAAAAATTAAATGAAGATAGATGGAATAATGTAAAAATGACTATACTGAGCCGTTGACACACGAACAATTAGAAGAAGCTAGAAATAATCCAATTTCTGTTGCATTAACTGTTGGGGAAAAAGTTCCAAAAGAATGGTTTGAAAAAGCAAACGGAAAAAGATATTAGGTTTTAAAGCTTGTGGTGGTGGACAGCAGGGACCAGTTTTTGCTATAAAGGTTATGATGTAACCATAATGGATTTTTCTAAATCACAATTACAAAAGAGATGAAATGGTTGCTGAAAGAGAAGGTTTAAAAATTAACACAGTTCAAGGAGATGTAATAAAACCATTTCCATTTGAAGATGAAACTTTTGATATTATTTTTAATCCAGTCTCAAATGTATATATAGAAAATTTAGAAAATATGTATAGAAAGCATCTCGAGTATTGAAAAATGTGGATTATTAATGGTTGGATTTATGAATCCTTGGATATATATGTATGATGCTGATATTGTATGGGACAAACCCGATGAAGAATTATTTTTAAAAATTCTCAATACCTTTTAATTCGAGAGCTTGAAGAGAGGATGGCAAGATAACTATAAATCCAGAATATGGATATGAATTTAGCCATACCTTAGAAACTCAGATCGAGGACAACTAAAAATGGTCTCGCTATGAGTAGATTTTTATGAATCGTGTGACAAAAGACATAGACTATCACGTTATGGAAATGACTACATAGCTACTATGTGTTAAACTATAATGTTTTAGAGAGCATACTTTAGGAGACTAGATTAAATGTAGATGTATTTGTATTTGTATGATGTGAGGAATATTTCTAAGTGTAGCCAGCTAACTGCGTATCGACCCGTAATAGAGATTTTATGCATTTGTGACTAACTATTATTCAATCAAAGTTGATGAAGGCTTACTTTGAAAACTCTTCAACAAGGATATCTTTCAAAAGCGGAATTAGAGCAATGTGGTTATCCTGTCTAAAAAGACTTTGCGCAGATGAATCTAGCAATAATTATTCCAACAAGTTAAAAGTTGCAGCTATCCTTCGGAAAGAAGTTAGAGACTCGAGGAAAGATTATTCAAAAACAACTTCTGAACGAGATATAAATACAAAGTAGAGGAGTTTGATGTGAAATTTCATGAATTTGGTGATAAGAATTCACCTGATATTATTTTAATACATGGAGGAGAAATTCATGGTGGGAATTATCTTCGGCAAGCACGTATCCTTTCGAAGAATACCATGTAATTTTACCAACTCTTGATGGACATGGTGAGAAGAATCTCAGGTAGATTATGTTTCTACTGAAAATTCTGCATTAGAAATTCTAGATTATATTAAAAAGAATTGTAACGGAAAGTTGTTTGCTATTGGAGGAGTTTCACTTGGTGGTCAAATTGTTATGGAAATATTATCACAAGATAGTGAAGTAGTTGAAAAGCATAATAGATGGAAGTATTTGTATTCCTCAACCAAAGTTAGCTAGAATAAGTATTTTACTTGTATCTTTATTTGGTAAACTGATGTTCAGTAAATTTGCTTGTGAAAAATTCAGCTAAGCTTAATGGATAAAATGTATCCAAAAATAGCATATCCTGATGAACTAAAAAGATATTATATGGAGGATATGCCAAGGACACCCTGTTAAAACGCTAATAACCATATATAAAAACATATATGGGACATTATAAGTTAAAAAGTACGATTTCTAGAAGTAAGGCAAAAAGGTTCTTTATATTTATGGTGAGGAATTGAACTGTGTTAAAGAATCGGCAAGATTATTTCAACAGGTTCATCCAAATACTATTTTATACGAAGCAAGGGATTATAATCATGGATATTTATCAACATACTTACCTCAGGAGTGGGTAGAGTTGGTTTATCCATTTTTAAAGAACAATAACTAAAATCTACTTGTGGTATGAAATTAAAAAGGTATCGGTAAAAATTTTAGTAACACAGTTTTTTTAAAGAAATATAAAAAGGTAAGTACTTTTTAAGATTAGTATTTAGGAGGTTGAACAGTTGAAATATGTAGTTTTATTACGTGGTATAAATGTAGGTGGTAAGAATAAAGGTATCTATGAGTGCACTAAAAGAACAATTGTTAAAAATAGGTTTCGAGATGTTAGTTCATATATTAACAGTGGAAATTTATTCTTTACCAGTCTAGAAAATCATAGAAGATGCATTGCAAAGATAAAAATCTGTTAGAAACTAATTATGATTTTTCGATTCCTTTTTGCTTTAATCACAAAAGAGGAATATATAGAAGAAAAAGCTGACTTACCAGATTGGTGGAAGGAAGATATGGCAAGAAAAGATGTTCTATTCTTTTCATGTAATTTTGATAAAAGCAGGTATTCTTGACTTTATAGATAAATCTACATTTCATAATGAAGTAGTGTACGTAGGGAAACATGCTGTATTTTGGGGTAAATATGATGAGTCGGAATATTTAAAAACTACGTATCATAAAAATTAATAAAAGCAAGATTTCTATAAGAAAATAACGATTAGAAATGCTAATACGTTTGATAGCTAAGATTCTAGACGAGAAATAGAAGTATTCGAATTGAAAGAAGGTGAGATGTTATGAAAGGAATGTTGAAGTTATACTCTCTATTAATGAGTTAAAACAAATTGGTGAGAATATTTGGATTGTTGATGGAAATGAAATACACATGAGTTTTAAACTTTTTAAAGTTCCTTTTACAACAAGGATGACAATAGTTAAACTAGATAACAACAAATTATGGATTCATTCACCAATAGCTTTTTGATAAGAATTAGACGATAAAATAAAAGAACTAGGAGAAATTGAGCATATAGTTGCTCTAATAAATATCACTATAGTTATGTATTAGATTGGTATAAACATTATCCAGATGCAAAAGTTTGGCTAGCAAAAGGAGTAAGTACCAAACTTAAAATTGCTGAAAGAAAAATTTTGTATCACTAGATAATATTTCAGAAAACTTCTTGGTCAGAGGAGATATTTTTACTCCCTTTAGAGGAAGTATAGCTATGGAAGAGATGGTCTTCTTTCATAAAAGAGCTCAACCTTAATATTAACGGATTTAATAGAAAGTATAGAAGTAAATAAATTACCATTATTATATAAACTTGTATTTAAGTTTGGAGATAATAAGTATCCTAAGTTTCGAACGTCAAGAGTTTACGATCGTCATTTATCTTACAAGCTAAAGATAGCTATTCAAAGATTTTTAAGCTGGAAACCAGATAAAATTGTTTTCTCACATGGTAAAGATAATTTTTAGAAAATGGTACTGAAAAAAATTAAAAGAAGCATTTTATTGGTTGAGAAAAATAGTGTACTTTATGAGAAAATAATAATATAAGATTTAGAGAATAAATGAAAGGGAGTGATTAGGTATGACAATAGTAATAAAAAGAGTACTGGCATCAACTTTAAAAGAGATGGCAGAAAAGAAGTCATTGTCCAAAAATAACAATAAATGATTTAACTCAAGCTTGTGATGTTAGTCGTCAAACATTTTATAATAATTTTAAAGACATCTATGATTTAGTAGAGTGGATATATCTTAAAGAGGTAGTGACCCCAATCGAAAAAGGAAAATCTATGATAAATGGCAAGATGCTCTAACATCAATTTTCCAATATATCTCAGAAAATCATGTTTTTGTCTTAAATACCTATCGCTCTTTTGGAAAAGGATTTTTAGAAAAAGTACTAAGACAGGAGATTGAACTATTTCTAAGTAATCAGGTGTTCAAAATCGAAGTAACAAAAGAAGGTTAAACAAGTAGAGTTTTCTTATTCTTTTTTATACATATCTTTGGTTGGAGTAGGTTTAGATTGGATTGAAAAAGCAAATGCCAGAAAGTGTTGAAGAACTAGTTGAAAGAATTGAAAAATGTTATGTCAGGTGAGATAATTTCTCTTCTTTAAATAAAGTTTAAGCTCTTTTACAATTAAATAAATTTGTAAAATAGTTAGGCAAAAATTCAAAAATTGTAAATTGTATTATAGATATAGAAGGTGTATATTAATAGAGATATTAGTATACACTTTTTAGGAGGAGTTTTATGTATTATTCAAAACGGAAATTATGAAGCATTTGCTAAACCAAAAAAACCAGCAGGAGTGGATAAAAAATCAGCTTATTTAGTAGGTTCTGGACTAGCTTCTCTTGCGGCAGCTGCCTTTTTAGTTCGTGATGGACAAATGAAAGGGGAACGAATCCATATTCTTGAAGAACTACCTATCGCAGGTGGTAGCTTAGATGGTATTATGAATCCAACTCGTGGATTTATTATTCGTGGTGGTCGTGAAATGGAAGATCACTTTGAATGCCTTTGGGATCTTTTCAGATCTATTCCATCATTAGAGGTAGAGGATGCATCTGTTTTAGATGAGTTCTACTGGTTAAATAAAGAAAGATCCTAACTTTTCAAAAATGTCGTGTTATTGAAAATCGTGGACAACAAATTCCTGATGATGGACTTTTTGCATTATCTGATAAATCTAGTCAAGAATTAGTAAAACTATATTTAACTACGAATCAGAACTTCAAGGTATGAAAATAACAGATTTCTTTAGTGAGTGAATTTTTGAGTCTAATTTTTTGGACTTATTGGGCAACTATGTTTGCTTTTTGAAAAATGGCACTCAGTTGCTGAAATGCGTAGATATATGTTGAGATTTATTCATCATATTAAAGGACTTCCTGATTTATCAGCACTTAAATTCACTAAATATAATCAATATGAATCATTAGTTCTACCATTGGTTAAATATTTAGAAGATCAGTGGTGTAACTTTTGAGTATAATACTGTAGTTAAAAGATATTAAAGTTGAAAAAAACAAGGAAAAGATTTAGTAGCTAAACATCTAATTTTAGAAGTAAACGGTGAACCTGTTGTTAGAATTAACTGAAGATGACCTGAGTATTTGTTACAAATGGTAGTATCACAGCATCTACAACATATGGTAACAATGATACTTCAGCTCCTGTCAGCAAAAGAACTTGGTGGAGCTTGGCAACTTTGGAAAAACTTAGCTAAAACAAGATGAACGTTTTGGACGTCCAGAAGTATTTTGTGAAAATCTTCCTGATCGAAAGCTGGTTTTGTTTCAGCTACAACAACTGTAACAGATAAAAAGAGTTGCAGAATATATAGAAAAATTTGTAAACAATGATCCTTATGCAGGTAAAGTAGTAACTGGTGGAATAGTGACAGCACGAGACTCAAATTGGATGCTGAGCTTTTACACTTAACCATCAACCACACTTTAAATCTCAATCAAAAGATGAATTAGTAGTTTGGATTTATGGTTTATATTCTAATATTCCTGGTAACTATATTAAAAACCAATAGAAGCTTGTACAGGTATTGAAATGCATGAAGAATAGCTTTTACCATATTGGTGTTCCTGAACAATTTATTCATGAATTTGCTAGTAAAGGTTGTAGTACAGTTCCATGTTATATGCCTTATATAACAAGTTACTTTATGCCTAGACATGATGGTGATAGACCATTAGTTATCCCAGAAGGTTCTAAAAACTTAGCATTTATAGGTAACTTCTCTGAAACACCACGTGACACTGTCTTCACTACAGAATATTCTGTTCGTACAGCTATGGAAGCAGTCTACACATTACTAGATGTTGATGAGGTGTGCCTGAAGTATTTAATTCTGCATATGATTTACGTGTAATGACTAAATCAACTAATCGCCTAATGGATGGTAAAAGACTTGAAGAAGTTAAACTACCTTTATTTGCTAAAGCAATTAGTAAACGCGTATTGATCAAAGGAACATATATTGAAGAGATATAAAGATGCAGGATTGATTTAGATATAATTCCTCTAGGTTATAGTTATAAAAATACATAATAGTTATTAGAAAAAGACGATAGTGGAAACTGTCGTCTTTTTTGAGGAAGTAAATAAATATGAAATCAGAATAGCAAAAATTCTTGTAAGAGAAAAATAAAAAGTCAAATAATTATTATAAAGAAAATAATTATAAACTCATGGTAATTACTATGGTAAATAATTAAAGAAAAATTCTAAGGAAACTAAGATAAAGTAATTTAGTTTAATTGATTTATCTAATATATTAGATAAATATCAAATTATTTTTAAAAATATTTTAAAAATAATTTATAAATAGACATATGTTGTCCACTGAATATGATAAAAATATAATTGTTGAAAAGATTAACATATAATTTAGGAGAAGTATATTATGCATAATGAAATAAATAAAGTAGAAAAATTAACAAAAGAAAGAAGATATTTTAGATTTAAGGATATGTTTTGATGTTATAGTCGAGGTACTGGTGCAAAAAGTTTCGATATAGAAAATGATATGGGAAATAAAGAGAAATTTTTAAAAAGAATTTAGTCCTTGGCATCAAGAGAAAGGTAAAGGTCAAAGCTAATTCAAAAATTTGTGAGATAATGTCAATAATGACAATTCTACTGATGACTTTTTCTTGGTTTGATATTTTAGATGATGATGTGAAATGGCAGGAATTTGGTGATAATGTTTTAAAAACAAATAAAAGAAAATAAACAAAAAGTTTCCGAATATGCGTTATCAAATACCAGAACATTGTCATGGAGATATAGACAAAAAGCCATTATTTTTCACTGTATGGAAAAATCCAAAAGGTTATGTCAGTGATAAAGTTATGGGGAAAAAGAAAGAGTCTGCGCCATCTTTAAAAAGATTATTATGAAAAAACAGCAAATAATAGAAATGATAGAAAAAGGAAGCGTTGAGGGAAATTATAAAAAGAACGATATAAATTAAAACATAGATATAATTTAGAAAATATTGATAGGAAATTTGTAGAAAAAGTTATTTTTAGTGAGGAGAGTGCGCTAGAAAAGTGATTTTAATTACATGTTGTAACACTTTAATAAAGAAGATTTTGATATGACTTTTCAAAGTCTAGTAATGACTAATTGAGTTTTATTTTTAAAAGATTCTATTATCAACTAATCCAGGACAAAAAGTGCCAAATATTAAAGTTAGAGGGAAAAGAGCAAGTTGAGAAGTTTAGTAAACAATTCTGTAATTTGGAAATCTATCGCTTTTTCTGCATCTGACCGTATTTAGGTACGGGTATTGGTACCAAGTTTATTGATAATTCAGATTTATCACGATTGAGGAATCTATATTGTATTACGAAGAGTATATATATATCTAATAAATAAAAAGAAAATGAGAGAGCAAAACCCTGTATTTATTCTTCGCAAGTATGAAACGGCTTGGAAAAAATTGTTTGATATTTGAAAGAAGTGAAAAGGAAAAATCAAGATTTTTGATAACAAAATAGATTCTAAACTTGTTGAAAAAGGATTCTTTTATTGTCAAACAGGATCGAGGGAGGGGGATAACAGATGGTAATGTTATCTCGGTTCCTAATTTTACTAATTTTAGAACAGTTGAAAGAAAGAATTCTAAAGAGTTCACTAAACTAATGACTTTAATAGTATTAAATCATTACTCACTAAAAGTGGAAAAATAATTAGTGGTGACTAATAATGAATTCTCAAGAAAGACTAATACAATTTTCTTCGCTCTACAATCTGGAAACGATTATCTAAAGCTCAATTAACTAGGGAGTTTTCTGTAAATCCAAAAACTATTCAACGTGATATGAGTACACTAAGGAGAATAATAGAAAGAACAGCATCTTTCAAACTGTAAAAATAGTATATGATAATTCAGATAATACCTATCGTTTTTAGGAAAAACTACTTTTTAATAAAAATACATCTTGATTATTTCAAAGATACTTTTAGAAAATAGAGCATTGAGATAAATCAGAGATGAATTCGTTGCTAGAAAGCCTTTTAGCATTACTTTCGAGTGGAGAAATGAGAGAGGTTGGATCTATTATAGAAAATGAGACATTTTTAATTATAAGTCATTAACAAATGAAAAGATAGAATTGAAACTGTATGGTTTATATCTGAAGCAATTCGAAGTGAACAAATATTAGAAATAGACTACACTGCTCCTCTAAAGAAAAAAGAAACTCATATCATTTTCCCAGTTTCTTTATATTATGATGCTCATTATTTTTAGTTTAGTTGTATCATAAAAAATATAGAAGACTATCACAACTTTTTCGAATTGATAGAATAAGTAGTTATAGTAAATCTAATGACCAAATATATCCTATGGGAAAATGTATAAAGATGGAAATGTTCGTAATGAAAAAGTTGATGCTTTTTGAAGGTAGTAGGGAGTTAGAAATTACTTTAATATATAAAGGAAATTCAGAAATTATTTTGGATAAATTTCCAAATCACACAATTCTTTCAGCAGAAAAAGATGAGATAAAGCTTCAAATAGATACTCAAAACACACCAGGAGCTTAAAAAGATGGATTTTTAGGGCAAGGTGGAGAGGTGACTGTGTTAACTCCTCAAAAGTTAGTTGAAGAGTTGCAAGAAATACTCGAAAACACATTAAAGATATATAAAAATAGAAGAGGTAGACAAAATAAGTCTACCTCTTCTAATATAATAAAGATATAAATAGTAAAAGGAGATAGGATAGAATGAGTGGAAATAGAAAAATATTTGAAATAGAAATTCTAACTAATATAAATGAAGTAATAGAATTTCACAATAGATATTATGGAGGACAGATGATTACATTATCTCTATCAGATATAAAAAGAATTAGCCGAAGGAAAGTATTTTTGCTTGGTCATCAGGGAGGAATATTCAGAGGTGTTACATTTGAACAGAAAAGCTAAAGATATAATTAAGAAAATAATATAAGGAGAATTGTCATGACAGAAAAATATTATAAACTATAAAGTTAGTCGTCACACTAAAACATGCATTAGAAAGATTAAATAATCGTATATTAAAAAGAGTATAAAAGTTATAGAAAGCCAAGATATCTTATTTAGTATATTAGACATTTTGTGATACAGGTATGGGTTATGCTTTAGGATATTATTCTTTAACAAAAAGTAAACTATTAAAAGAATTTTCAAAAGGAATAATTCTTAGTGGTACAGAAAGAACTGGTATAAAGTTAGATGAATTAAATACATATACTATTAGGAAGACTATAGGTAATGCCATTACTTCTTCACCGGTAGAAATCATTAGAGAACCGTCTTCTTCATACTATCTTGCAGAATATGATACTTTTCCTATATCTGAATATATGAAATCTATCTTTGATTTTTGCAGAAGAGATGCGTTTGCAAAATTCACCGGATGGTGTTATTGATTCTTATTGGATATTAAATGGAATTTCTCAAGAGAGGAAACAAATGCAAATCAACTTATTTATAAACAATATCTCTTAGCAGGAAATATCCATACAGACGAATATTTACTAGATGTATTTAAAAATTCTAAGTTTTGGTATAAGGATGATGAGTAGAATTTGAGAGAGAAAAAGCTGCAAAAATAAGAAAAAGAAGCTCAAATTTCAGTTAAATTATCTAATCCAGACTACTCTTTATTAAATGATATTGCTACCGATATAACTTTAAAAAGCACAAAATGGTGAACTGATGGAAGTAGTAGGACGAGATGAGGAAATACGTAAAGTTGAGTTGCACTAACACGTAGAGATAAAAATAATGTTGTTTTGATAGGGGATGGAGGAGTTGGTAAATCTGCAATAGTTGAAGGAATAGCGATGCGCATAGCTAGAGGCCAGGTAGCGTCACTAAAGGGATTCTTCAGTTTAGTTTAAATGATTTAAAATCTACTCTGAGGAGGATACACAAATGAAGGTATTAATAGATTTATTGAAGAAATGAAGAGAAAAAGATATAATATTATTTGTAGATGAGATTCACATGTTGAGGCGGTTTAAAAAGCCTAACAGACACATTCAAACCCTTAATGGCACGTGGAGATTTTTCGAGTTATTGGTGCAACAACACCGACGGAATGGGATCTGTATATTTCAAGTGATACGGCATTAGTTAGACGTTTTGAAAAAGTTAAAGTGGATGAACCAAGTATTGAAGATACTATAAAAATTGTAGAAACTATATCTTCTGTATGAGAACTTTCATCAAGTAAATTATGATGAGAGATACTATTGAATTAGCAGTAAGATTAGCTAGAGAAAATATCTTAAAGGAGAAAAATTACCCTGATTCTGCCTTTACAGTAATTGATAATGCAGGAGCTTTAGTTAGAATTGAAGCAAAACAAGATATTGCAATGGTTAAAGATTATCAAAATAAAAGTACATAAATTAAAGGAAGAGTTGAAGGATAGAAAAACTGAATATAATGAAGTTGCTATTGAGAAGAAATAAGAAGAAAGCTTGAACTAGAAGCTAGTGATTTTTCACATAATAATTTAAATTCAAATATTATGAACTCAAAAATTACAAAAGAAGATATAAAAAGCAGTTGAACAAAAAGCTGGTGTTAAAATTAGAAACAAGATTTGAAAAGTTGGTAAAGATGTAGCTAAGGAAAATTAAGTAGACTTTCTAATTTAAAAATAATTTAGCAGAAAATTATTGGACAAATGGATGCGACAAATACTATAGCAGAGGCTGTTATTCGTTCAAAAACAGGTTTCAGAAATCCTAAACGTCCTATTGGAGTATTCTTGTTTCTAGGTACTAGCGGGGTTGGAAAAACAGAAACAGCGAAAAGTATTATCAGAAGAATTAACAGGATCGATGGATGACCTTATTCGTTTTGGATATGTCAGAATATCAACAAGAGCATGAGGTAGCCAAACTAATAGGGTGCTCCTCCTGGATATGTAGGTTTTTAGAAGTGGAGGAGTTTTGACAAGAGCTGTACAATCCAAAATCTGTTGTGCTATTAGATGAGTTGAAAAAGCTCATCCTAAATTTATGATTTAATGTTACAAGTTTTTGATGATGGAATTTTTAACAGATGGTATGGGTGAAAGAGTGGGATTTTTCAAATACAATTATAATATTAACTTCAAATTTAGGTTCGAATTTAATTAGAAAGGACAAGAAAGTTGGTTTTACGAGAGAGGAACGGAACAGTTGATTCGAGAGAAAAACAATGAAAGCAATTCAAAATTTTTCCGACCAGAACTTCTAAATCGTATAGATGAGAGTTGTAATCTTTAAACCTTTCACAGAAGAGTCGATATTTAAAATTACTAGATTATTACTTGAAAAAGAAGTAGAAATCATAAGAAGAGTGGTTATGAATTGAAATTTATGGAAGATGCAGTGAAATTTCTTATTAAAACAACTCATAATTCAGAAAATGGAGCTCGAGCAATTCGTCGAGATTACTAATTTAATAGAATCCCTCTATCAGAATTAATTGTAAAATAAGTTCATTAGTAAAAGGAGATAAGGTAGTAGTGGATTCAGATGGATTTAAATTATTATTTGAAGTTGCTAGCTAAAGGAGGATAATTATGGGACTTTCTTATAGACCACAATATGGGCATTGCTGAAACTAAAACATTTCGTGTGTGATTTGTGTGGTGTGGAGGTTCAGTGTGGTGTGGTTTTGTTGGAGTGAGGTGGTGGCATGGGGTATAGGGGTGTTGGTGGGCGTGGGTTTGAACAGGTTACGGTTTGGGACAGGTCTGGGGTTTGGTGGTGGTTGATTGGAACAGTTGGTGGGTGCTTTCGTCGTGTTGCGAATATCTTGACCAATTACCACACACAGAATCCAGAAGAAATTGTTTGTTTTAGCATATGCAGAGGCAGGTGCATCTGAGTGTTGGATCGTTTGGAGGATTGATTGGGGAAGGGGCGTAGTAAAAGTATCAACTATCCATGCATTTTGCTGGTGAGGTTGATTTTAGCATGAAGCTCAAGTTATTTGGTGAAGAGCAAAGTTATTACGGACATGCAGTTAAGTGCGAGATCACTTAAAGAGATTATGGATAGGTATCAAAGAGAGAAGATAGTCCGTTTTATAAGAATTCCAAATCGTTATTCTTCAAAAGATGGGTTATTAGAACTCTTTACATAAACGACTGTGAATATAGATAAAGATGATTTTAAAATAATGATAGATGAATATTTTTAAAATGATTGTTATCTGTGTACCTGGAAAAATTGTATAAAAATTCAAGTATACTAAAAAGTATAAAGATAAAAACCAGGTGAGTTTTAAAGCTGAGTATGATAAAGTTTCGACAGAGAATGCAAAAGTTGCTAGCTAGGGTTGAGGTGTTGAAAAATACAAAAACGAAATCCAATGGAGCCATAGTATTTTGATTTTGATGATATGATTTATGGACAATTAAAAGCTAGAAGTGAGATAATGATTTTTCAAAGTAGTATTTCTAATTCTATAAAATATTTGTTGTTGATGAATTTGAGGATACTTCAGTTGTTCAGAATAAACTTATAGATTTATTAGTAAAGAAAGGAAAACTAGTCCAAAATATTTTTGTTGTTGGAGACGATGATCAAGTATTTTTCGTTTTCAAGGTGTCCAGTGCAAATAATAAAGCTCAAAGATTTTGATAAGAAGTATCAACCTAGTAAAATTGTTCTCGAAGAAAATTATAGATGTGAGGCTATCTGTTGATGCTTCGAGGCAACTAATCAGTCATAATCCAAGAGAGAGAAAGTCCTTGTTGCAGCTGGTGATAATAAAAATTATGATTATCAGTGCCGATCTTGAAATCATATCAAATGCAGATGAAATGTTTGGTGTGCTGGGTGAGATTAAAACCTTATCAATTCAGGTGTATCACCTAATGAAATTGGAGTTATATACGGAAGGAATTCCTATGTGAGAGGGAGTTGCAAAATTAACTTCGTGATAATGGTATTTTTGTTCAAATAAAGAAAACCAAGAATTTATTTGATGATTCCTTCTTCATATCAACTGTTTTAAAATATCTTTGTCAAAAATTCAGAGATGTTGAGAGTTTACGAAAATCATATATTTTGATTTCTTTGAAGTAGGACTATCAGAAATAGCGACAATGCAGGATCTCAAGAAGGATGAGAATATTTTAATTCCTTCTATTGCAGAAATTGATAATAAATTAGAAAATATTCGTAAAAGGTTAATAATTCAGGAAAATGTTTATCTCCCATAGATATGTTCTTAGCTATTTAGTAGAAATCTTTGAGAGATGATGAGATATATTATGAGAATCAGAGAAGATACTAACTTGGTTTCTGTTTAAATGAGCTTTATGAGTTGATGTTAACTGAATATCAAATTCATCCCTAAATTGACCAATAAAGGGATTTTTAAATAAAATATCGACAACACTTGCAAGAAATGAAGAATTAATCTTCAGTGAAACTATTCAGGTGCGCAAGCAACTGCATATTCCAATGTAACTGACAGCTCATATGGATCCAAAGGAGTTGAAGAGTTTGATTATGTATGTATGATGAGGGTAAATGATGGAAAGAAGGACGAAATGTGCCGGGAGGAAGAATAAATCTGGTAAACTAACTTATCCTCGGTTTAGTCCAGGGAAGACGAGAATGAAACAGTTTTAAAAAGAAGAAAATCGTCGTCTATTTTATGTTGCTTTATGACTCGGGCAAAGAAAGGTTCTTCATCTCATCATACTCCAAGGAACTTCCTAAAACTCATTTTATTAATGATTTAGTGTATTATTGATGAGAGTTGAAGTAGCTGAGTTACCAAAACTCCCAATTTGAGGAAGAAATGGTTATATCAAAAATTACCTGAGGATATTGTTGACGAGATAATGGACGGTTTTGAGGTCCTAGTGTAGCAAGGTACGTTAAATGCTTTTCTTAAATGCCGCTAAGCTTTTATTTCAACAAGGGATTAAAATTGCAATCCTGGGAAACGAACGAGGCTATGAGTCTTCAGTAGTATAATTCACTGAAAGTCTTAGAACAAATATTTATACCTAAGGATTAGCCCGCAAAGTTCAGAACTAACAGACGGTTCTTTCCTTGAAGAAACTTTAAAATTATTCTGAAACTCTATTTGAAGAGAAAAATCTTGGCAATTCTCTTCAAACAGAATTAAGAGATAATTTTAATAGAGGTAGAAGATAATTGAGAATCTTTATAATAAACCTGTTTACCTCAAAGAAGGTGTAACTGCAGTTGAACACGATATTAGGGAGTTAAGTTAGAGTATATTAGATGACTCCAGAAACGTTATCCAATATGGAGTTAAATGGGAAAAATTGATAAAATCGAGTGTGAGGGTGAAATAATCCGGCTTATTGACTATAAAACAGGAAATGCAAAAATGCCAAAGAGAAATTAGCAGGACCAAACGAAAAGAACCCATTGGTGGTGATTATTGGCGTCAGGCAGTTTTATTATTTACTTTTTACAGATTCTGGTTTTGATATATCAAATAAAAAGTGGTAGTTAAGTATGTATTTATTGAGGATTCAGATGCAGAGGAGGATTTACTGAGACATCAGATATTTTAATTTCTAAAAGTGATACGGATTTAGTGTTGGAACTAATAAAAAGGCATTTATGAAATTGAAAGAAGGGTGATTTTAATAAGGGATGTGGAGTTGTTAAAAGGCAAAGTCAAGTTTATCCTTATGACCACTGTATTCGAGTATTAGATAATGTATTTCCTGCATTTGATAATTATCAAAAGAAATAGAGGGTTGCCACATACATAAAATCACTAAATAAATACAAAAGTTTAAGCGTAAGTAAATTGAATAAGTTTTTAAACTGTCAGAAAAAGTTTTATTTTGATAATGTTCTTCAATTGACGGTTTCAGCAGGTTTTATCTGACTAGCCCTAATGAAAATATTCAAAGAAGTACTTCAGGTGCCGCGCCAACAGGTCCTGTTTTGGGATAATAATTCATGAAACACTTGAAAAATTTATAAATATAGCTTACAATTGGGAGAAGCTCTTAATTATTACAATGATTCTTTACAACTTCACAAAGAAAGAAATTAGTGGTGAAATGTCTATAAATGAACTAAAGAATATAGGCAACAACTAATTAAGAAGCTTTTATGAGAACTACATCCCCAATAGTCTAAAAGGTGAAAAATGTTAGTTTAGAGAAAGAGATTAATGTTAAATTAGAGGAATTTCTTAATTAATGGTATTATAGATAAATTAGAATATGATAATGATATAATTAGAGTAGTAGATTATAAAACGGGTTCTACAGAACGAGGAGAAGAACTTGGGTTTGGTGGTAATTATTGGTGTCAAGCTGTATTTTATACTATTTATTAGAACACTCGGCTGAAATAGATACAAAAGATAGAGAATTGAAATCCACTATATATTCCTGGATGAAGTACAACAAATGCTAAGGGCTACTCTATCCATACAGTAAATGTTATGAAAAGGATATGAATTTGGTTCTTTTCGCAAATTCATAACTTTTTGGAAGTTAGTAAATGGCTGATTTTACAGGTGGCTGCAATAAAGATGACTGTGACTATTGTCAGCAGCTAAGTTTGTTGATTTTAAGTTGCTGAAAGATAACTTGGCTGAAAAATTAGAAAATAAATAAAACAATATGGAGAGGTAAATAATATGAGCTCAACACTTTGGCCAATATTACTATTATTTGTAGTTTTGTATATTGCTTATAATAGTTAAGATAGTAAGAATGATAAGAATATCGAGGATAAAACTAAGCGTTATAAAGGTGATTATATACTCTTAGGTTTGGTTATTGGTATAGTCTATAGGTACTCTTAATAGGTACTTTATATGATGATAAAGTCAGGTATGGGTGTATCAATTGGAATGTCTTTAGGAACGATGATTGGAATGACTATAGGAATGTTAATTCATAAGAAATAGGCAATAAAAAGGTTCTTTGTCAAATTCGGTTGATTTTGAAAATTAGGAGGAAGCTATGCTATATTAAGTAGTATAGCTTTTTCCTGACTCTTTCGTTTTAATCTTATTTCTTTCTTTTTAGTGAGAATAGCTTGACGCTCTTCTTTTAGAATATATAGGTTTCTTATTAGTCTCTGCCGGTGTAAATAGGCTGAATACAAGGGTATTTTTAGCTTTTAAAGTTATTAAAAGTCCTATAACCATAAGAAAGATGCTTGGATAACTTTAATTTTATTATTAATTCCTTCTAGAGGTCCATTAGATAGCCCATTGTAGTACATAGTATTCTTAATCTGTCTTTTATATTTTCTAAGTGTTTTAATAGCTGTAAACATATATCTAGGTAGAGTAGTTTATCATTGATTAAAAGCTTTAAATCTATCGAAATCATCTTTTTCAAGAGCTTCTCTAAGGTCTTGGATAAGCCAGTAACATTTATAAAGTTGAGATCTTGCTTAATTTATGTAGTTGACAATATCTTGTTCGGTAGTAATGTACTTAAAGTATTTAAAACTTCTTGTGGATACCATTATCTAATTCATCATAACTAGTAAGAAGGGTTTTTCCAATAACATTTCAATTGTTTGTATAACTCTTTATTTTTATCTTTAATACTGTTCATAAATGAAACTCTATATTTATTAAAAGCTCTATTAACTAACTGAATAATATGAATCTATCGATGCATATCTTCGGATTGGAAAAGTTCTCTGATGATACTTTTATAACCTGAATTCATATCAACTTATTGCCTTAACCTTACAACGTTCTTGATAAGAATAGTATAAAGTAGTCTTTTATAATCTTATTAGTTCTTCCTTGAAGTATATTTTGTACTTTTATGAGTTAATGCATCTGCATATACGAAGCTCATTTTACTTTATACTATCAGAAGTAGAAGAAACTTCATCCAAGCACATATAATAAAGGTAAAGTTTTAGGTCTTTTCTAGAGTTTTAGCTAGATCGCATTGTATTCTTAATACAGTGTTAGTAGATATAGAACAAGATTCAGCTATTTCTAAAGTATTCTCTTTAGATAACCTTTTAATAATACCAGCTCGTAGATTTTTAGAGGTATTAGAATTCTTCTAACTTCAGTAGTTTCAGCTGTAAAAGGATTTGCGACAACCTTTACATATAAAACGATGTTTATTTAAATACAAGATAGCTGGTTTATCAGAAATAGCAGGAATTTTAACCTTTACTTTTCTATAGCCATTGTTAGTTATCTTACATTCTTTACAATAAGGACAAGAGGTTAGATGAAGCTTCAATACTCCATAATAAATGAGATGCTTACAACCATTTATTTCAATTTCCTCTGTTTATCTAGAATTTTTATATTTTTGTCAGTTATTTGTAGCGTTATTTTAAGAGATTTGCTATAATTACACATAGAATGTAAATTTCCTTTCTTGATTTTTGCTCATACTTAAATTATAGAGAATTTTACATTCTTTTTCTATTTTATAAATTTAAATACGGCTGATATTTATTATCAACCGTATTTATTATGAACCAATAAAAATACACAATAAAAAGCAGAGATAATAAAACTTTTCTCTGCTTTTGTTTCTCTTAAAGCTTGATAACATTTTTCGAAATCCATTTCTAGCTTTTTCTTCTGTATCGTCACTTTCATCAAAACCATCATACGTGCTTTTGGATCTGTACTTTAGGTTTTCTTTTAATGTATTACAAATTTTATCTATATGAGCAAAAGCAAAATTAAAGTCATCAGTCCAACAGTATGTCCGGTAATAATTTTTAGATTAAGATTCTCTTTCTTAGTATTTCTTCTAATCTTTTAAGTGATTTACATTGTAACTTTTCTATCTTGCAGCAAGGTATTTAAAATGCATAGCCACCATCTGCCCCCAAACCAAATAGTATCACCCGTAAATAAATATGTGTCATCAATTAAATAGACAAGATGACCCCACGTATGCTCAGGAACAAGAAAGGCTTCAATTTTGAGTGTTTTTGATGTAAAAACCTCTATCATCGATTAGAGTTTTTCGTTCACAATATTTACCTGAGGTGGTTTATATAACCCCAATAAACCTTCCGTCGTTTTTCTTCCTTCTAAATAATCATTTTCAACTTTTCCAATATATATTTTTGATTCTTTAAATAAATTATCACTATCTATTTCAATAGCACCAACATGGTCGGTATCTTGATGTGTAATAAGTATTTCATTTATACATTTTGGATTGATATCAAGGTCAATTCATTTTTCTGCCAGTCTATCGTAGTTATATCCAGCATCAATCATGATTGTATAACCATCTTTTGTATAAAAAGTAAATATTTGCGACATATTCCTAATACAACACTTTTTCATCTATATAACCTGTATTTAATGGTTTAAATATCTCTTTTTCCCCTAAACATAAATGACATAAATTTTTGTTGGTTTTGAATCTTGTTTTGACATAACACGTTACCTTTAATTTCTTTCTCTACAATGATGTAGACCCTACTTGGTAATTATCTGCAGAGATAATTAAACTCCCTTTTAAAGTCATTATTTAAATACATATTAAATATCTCTATTTACTTTTATTATATCACGTTTATACTTCAATATAAATAATGCAGTATATGATTTTTATGTAGTATAATAAATTTAAATAGTTTTAAGAGAAAAGCGTAAAAGGCAAAGGAGTTAAGTTTATGAGTAAAAACAACTTACAGTAGAAGAAAAACTAGATTTAGATTTAAACGATTATAGGAATTGTTACATTCTTAGTATTTGAGTGTATAATATATGCAAAAACAAATTAATAGTTTTATTTCAAATGAAAATATTGATGTTGTTTTAAGGCTATTGCTAAATGCTGGTATCTAGTTTGGAGTTGCTGGATTAGAGATAGTTGGTGTTATGATAGAAAAGAAAGTTTTTCTAGTTATGGATTAAGATGGATAATATTGTTAAATCAATACTAGGAACTATTGTTAGTTTTCTTCCAGTAATTATTTATATCTTTGCTTCCGGGAATTTCTAAAGGATATCATCCATTGCATATTTCTTTAACTAGACATGTACTATCTGGCGATTTCCAATAAATATACTAGGTATGTGTTTGATTTTACTAGTATGGGGAGTTTTTTGAAGGTTTTAACTACGCTGTAATCTCTGATAAAATCAACAAACGTTATCCGACAAAAAGTACTTGGTTAAACTATGGAGCAGTACTTGCGCATTAATCTGTCTACTGTTCATCCTATAAAAATAGATTGGGAATTATTGAATTAATTACGACATTTTGTTGCGATATATGGAATGTTGATAGTTAAAAACTAAAACTAATAATGCTTGGGGATGTCTTTGCATTTATATTTATTTGGAATGCATTATAATCATCAGATAAAAATAGTAGGAGATGTAATGTATTTATTAAAACCTATATTAAACTGTTTTACAATTATTACTATTTGCTAATTGCGAGAATAATTGAATACTACGTAATTAGAACAGATGAGATCAATTCTATTTGAAAATTTTTCACATAAAGTATTTGAAATAATGTTATTATGGATAATACTTTATATATGCCAAAGTAAAATGGAAGATATAGGCCTTAATACTAAAAGGTATATTTTCTTGTATTATAAAAGAGGTTTGTTGTTTGGGTTTATATGTTGTGTTTTGCATATGCAATAGAAGGACTTATCTTATACAATATGGATCATAGTTTTTAAAGTTATCATTTTTGCAACTGGATTTTTCTTTAAATAATGATATGAATCAGCAAAGATGTTATTGAAAATATTGATTTGTGTTTATCTAAATATTTTAAGAGATGAAGGTAATAATGAATCAAAAATAAATATATATTTTTATAGGTGGCTTAGGTAGCAATTATTATCACGCTAAAGATTTTATTGAAGAGCTTGATGGAAACATAGTATTTTTAAACCCATATATAGAAAATTTACAAAATGAGGAAGATTTACTAAACTGGTTAAAAATGAAATAGAAGATTTAGAAGAGGTTTATTTAATCGGTCATTCACTTGGTGGTGATTTAGCTCGTTATCTAGGATCGCAGTTTTCACAAGTAACAAAACTTGTTTTTATTAGGTGGAGGTTATTTAAACCTAGATGAGGTATTTCTATAGATAATGAACTAGAGGACACTAAGGACCATATTAAACAACAAGTTTTTCAGATATAGAAGAAGTAATGGTTAATGAAAATCTCAGTCTAGTTGTTGGTCAAAAGAAGTCTGAGACGAAGCGGTGGATATTCTTATAGATATAATATTATAACAAAAGAAATTCGAATTAGATTTAGACTTAGAGGAAGTACTTAATTTGCTTAGATTAAGGCGAAGTATAAAAACCTTTTGAGAGATAAACCTTGATTCAACAGATGTATTATTTATTGGCCGGTTTATCAAGGAAGAACCGGAGTGGAGAAAAGAGCGCTTAGTCAATCTACCATCAAACTTTGATATTACGATGTTGAAAACTATAGTCACGAACTTTATACACAAAAACCTGAGAAATAGCCAAATTAATTAGTGATTGGATTAATAAGAAGTAAGATGAAAATAACATTAAATCAATAGTAATAAATTTAGGTAATAAATCATTAGGGTGAAAGAGAATCTTTCAAATTATTTGAAAAGGCTTTTATTGATATTAATAATAAAGAAAAAGTTATTTTTAAAGAAATTGAAGCGATACTTGATATCTTTTATAGTTCAATAATTTGACTTTAAAACTTATATTATATGTGCTATGTAATAGCAATTTATGGACTTACAAATATAAATAATAAAATTTTAGGAGGAAAAATGTTTTTAGCTATTAATGAAATAAAAAGACGCAAAGCTTAGGTATAGTCTTATTGTTGGCTTACTCACTAGTTTCTTATTTGATGTTTTCTTTATCTGGATTGGCTTTTTGGATTGATTGATCGAAAATAGATCTTCTATTGATCGTTGGAAGGCTAGATACAGTATTACTTTCTTCAGAGGCTAATAGAACTTTAGCTTTATCAAATCTTAAATTATCGGATAACTCATCATTATCTGCGGATAATGTTGAACCATTTAGTCAAATGGTTACAGTTGCTAAGACTGAAAAAGATTCAAATGATGATGTTAAACAGAAGATTAGTATTTTTGGAGTTAATGATGGGAGTTTCTTGATTTCACCGATAATAGAAGAAAGAAGTTTTGAAGCAGAAAATAGTAGTGATTGAAAAGAGTTTATCTGAAAAAGAGAGACTTTTCTATTGGAGATACTATTTAAAAACCGCAAACTCTGATGTAGAATTAAAAATAGTGAGGTTATACAGAAAAATCTAGATTTAATGTTGCTCCAGTAGTGTATATAAATATTAATGATTTTCAAATTTTAAAATATGGAGCTAATAAAAGCTACTGATAATCCTATGATTAATGCTTTTTGTGGTAAAAGGTGAATTAAAAAGATTATGATAGCTCAGTATTTCAAAAAGTAAGTGTAGGTGACTTTATTAATGAATTACCTGGATATAGTGCTCAAAACTTAACTTTTTGGATTAATGATAGGATTCTTAATAGTTATTTCAGCTATTATTATAGGTATCTTCATGTATGTACTTACTATTCAGAAAACACCTATTTTTGGAATTATGAAAGCTCAAGGTATTTCAAAATAAAACTATAGGTTCAGCTGTCTTATCTCAAACATTCATACTTTCGCTTATAGGAAGTATTTTGGGACTGTTAGGTACATGGTTAACTTCACTTGTTTTACCACCAGCAGTACCGTTTTTAGGTAATGGACTATATTACAGTATTATCTTCGTTAGTTTAATCGTTTTTCTTTAGTAGGAACTTTATTCTCAGTTTTAGCTATTAGAAAAATTGATCCATTAAAAAGCAATAGGGTAGGTGTCATATGAATGTATTAGAATTTAAAAATGTTACTAAGTCATACAAAGATGGAAATAATGAAATAGAAGCATTAAAAAGAAACAAATTTTTAAAAATAGAAGAGGTCAATTTATTGCGATTATCGGTCCATCAGGTTCAAGTAAATCAACTTTCTTAACTTTAGCTGGAGGACTGCAAACTCCATCTAAAGGTCAAATAATTATTAATGGAAAAGATTATACAAACTTATCAGAAAAAGAAAGAGCTAAAGTTACGCTTTAATGATATTGGTTTTTGTTCTGCAAAGCATCTAATTTAGTACCATTTTTAACTGCCAAACAACAGTTAGAATTAGTTGATAGAATAAATAAGAATAAAAAGATACCATTCAAGATAAACATTCGTTGTTTAAAGAACTAGGAATTGAACATTTAGAAAAAATAAATTACCAAAAAGATTTATCAGGTGGAGAAAGGCAACGTCTAGCTATAGCTAGGGCTCTTTACAATGATCCTGCAATTATCTTAGCCGATGAACCCACAGCAGAGTCTTGATTCAGATAGAGGCGTTTGAAGTAGTGGAGCTACTGTCTGAGGAGTGTAGAGATAAATCTATTATTATGGTTACTCATGATAATAGAATGATTGAAAATGTAATCATGTTTACCGAATGAAAGACGGTATCTTACAAAAGAAAGATAAAATTAAAAATGTCTAAGTGAAATAGCTTAGGCATACTGCTTTATAAGTATTAGTTAGAATATAATTAAACTAATAATAAAATACATTATGAGTACCAGGAGATGAATATTATGCTTTTTACTAGGTGTAGAAAAAGAAAATGGATGGCTATTTGCAGAATATAGATTAACTTATAGAGTGGGTTGGGAACATATTTGTAAAGGTGTTAAATTAGCTTATGATTATTATGATAATGTAGAAGTTCTTGTTGATGATAAAATAGTAAATATAAACTCAAAAGAACAAGTTGTGGAATTAGCAGAAGCTGTAAATATGACTATACGTGGTATTTCTAAAATAATTGGAGTACCATTGATGATAACTTTCTATAATCAACTCCAAGTAATTAGATGTTCAGTAGGATGTGTGACTGAGGAATTTCAAGTAGCTGACTATGAAAAATTTAATAAGTCATTAGCTCAATATATGGATGAGTCTAGAGATAGCTATGTTTAAGTGAAGCCAAGAATAATTAAAGATATAAGGAGATTAAGATGAATCGTTAGAAATAATGAAACAAAATAAACCATATGCAAGTGGATATGAGAAATACACCTATGGAAAAACAAGAATATGCAAAGGAATTATGCTGGAAATATAATCAAAACTATTCCAAAAAGAACAAGATGAACGTAAAAATATTTTTAAAAGAATTATTGGGACATCTTCAGATTATGTATTTATTGAGCCAAGTTTTCGTTGTGATTATGGATTTAATATTCATATTCATGGATTTACCTTTATTAATTACAACTGCGTAATATTGGATACTTCGCCCGTTAATATTGGTAATGGGGTATTTATTGCTCCTGGCGTATGTATAGCGTGCTCCAGGGACGCAATTCCATCTGAACAACGTGGAAAAGGAGTAGGACATCTGCACCTATAACTTTAGAAGATAATGTTTGGATTGGAGCAAATTCAACAGTTTGTGGAGGAGTCATAATTGGTGAAGGTTCAATTATTGGTGCAGGAAGTGTAGTTAATAAAGATATTCCAGCTGGTGTTATTGCAGCAGGAACACCGTAGTAAAGTAATTAGAGAAATTACTGAAGAAGATAAAAAATAAAACAGAAGATATTTTTATTTTTAATTTACTTAAAAATTTTTAAAAAGTAGTCTTTCAATAAACTTTGAAAGGCTATTTTCAATTAGTCATTAGTGTTAAAGTTTATGCTTAGAGAAATAGTTGTATAATGTATATAAATATGATAACATTGTTATATGCTAGAATAATATAAAGTACTCTGATTATCCTTAATTAATGTCGTAATATTAGTTAATATAGTATTGGTAAATATATATTAATTAATGTTTTTATTAATAAAAATAGTAAAGAAAGGATGAAAAATGAAAAATTTAAAATTTGATGGAACACAGTTAAAATATATAGCTATAATTGCTATGACGATGATCGTTTAGCATGGCTGTTATATCCAGGTTTAGTTAAAGAACCAATACCAGTGCTTATGCATATAGTTGGACGTTTAACAGCACCAATCATGTGGTATTTTTATTGCAGAAGGATGTTATTATACAAAAGATATTAAAAATATTTCTTAAGACTTATGAGTTTTGCTGTTGTCAGTCACTTTGCATTTTTGTTTTTGGTTTTAGGAATACCGTTTAATATTATGACAGGAAGTATATTTAATAAAACGAGGTGTCTTATTCCCATTAGCTATGGCATATTATTAATTGCAATCTTTAGAAGTGAAAAGATAAGCAACACATTAAAGATTTTAGCAATATAGTTTTCTGTTTATTAACATTTATAGCGGATTGGTCTTCAATTGCTCTTATGATGCCATTCTTCTTATATAATCATAGAGGTAATAAAAACAACAAATGCTTGACTATGTTATTTGGATAAGTGTTTATGCAGCAATTTATATTATCTTTATAGATGTATTCTATGGAGTATTGCAGTTTGCAACTTTATTCTCATTACCATTATTAATGAGATATGATGGTAGTAGAGGTAAAGCATATTGGTTCTAAATGGTTCTTTTACTACTATTATCCAATACATTTAGCAATAATAGGTATATTCAGAATTATATTATATGGAAACATTCCGTTGGTGTTTTAGAAATTATAAAGAAAATTATTTTTAAAGGGGCTGACCCAAAAAGACCTAAAATTTAACGAAGTTCTATGAGAACTCATAGACTGCAGTGGTTTATTGATATCTAAATTCGCTTTATAAAAAGCTTTTTAGATATCTAATAAACTAATGCGGGGGTGACTCGACTAAATCGATTTCTACGAAATCACGATTTTGAGTCACTCCCTTTTCTGTTTGTGTAAAATGTTTAATATACTTTGTTTAATGATTAAAAATAGTAAAAAGTTTAAAAAAATATAATACAATATTAATTAGTTAAAAAATGTTTAAGAAAGGTAAATATGGATATAAAAAAAGAAAAAGTTCTCTGCCAAAAAGCAATGGGCAAAAATAAATATTTAGTTTTAAGTCATTCAAGTAAAAATATATTTGGAAATTAGAACATACTTAAAACAAGAAGAGGTATCTTTAGAAAAAGTAAATGAGCTTTATAAAACAAGCAATTAATTTGCCAGAGGATAAAGGTCAAGTAACTAAATGCCTTTACATCATGTCTGGGGATACTTTAAAAAGTTTGCTACAAAAGAAGAAAAAGATAATTTTTTTGAAATGATTGAAGATTATCATATAAATAAAACTACAAAAAGAAGATTTGATAGAAGAAGTGAAAAACTACTGGAAAAAAATATCCAAACACGTATTTAGAACAGTCTACTTTTATCAATGGAGGAAAAGATGAGACTTTGGCATGAAGAACTAATATCAAAACTACCTAGACAACAGCTTTTAGGACAACATAGAGAATGTTGTGCCCTACGAGGAAATGGATGGGGAAAGAGGCATGCAACTGTTAATTATGTATTTGAGTATGAACCATATTTATTGTTTAAATACCATGAATTAATTATGCAAGAAATGGAAAATAGAGGATATAATGTCACTAAAGAATGGTTTGATAAAAACTATCGAGGAAAAATTTGTAGTCCCCATAAAAATTTAAAAAGAAGTAAATATAAAATCACCTATATATAGAGAACATAATAAGGAATATTATAAAGAGTGCATTGAAAATTTAGCTCAAAAAGATATTTTTTTCTTTAGGATGACAAAAGGGATAGAAATAATTTTTTTATAAAGAATTATTTCTATTTTTTTATGAGGTTAAAAATATTGACAGAAACTAGAAATAAGAGTAGTATAAAGATAGTTAAAAAGTACTTGCTTGCGCAAGCAATAAAGGTGGTGCGATATGAATAAAGATGAATTAGTTAGTAAATGGCTATCTTTTCATAGTGCAATGAAATATATTAGTAATGAGTTGGAGGAAGCTTTAAGTAAGGGAGAGCATCCTATTACTTTAAATGAATATTATAGTTTGCATTATTTAAATGAAACGGAAGGAAATATTCTTAGAATGACAGATTTAAGTGAGAAGATTTCACTTAGTTTGAGTGCTACATCTAGAATGTTAGCAAAATTTGAGAATACTTGTGGAGTTATTGAGAGATTTTCTTCAGCTGAAGATAAAAGGGGAGTATGTATAAGATTAACTCCGTCCGGGAAGGAAATACTTTAGAACGTGCTACTAATACTGTGGCTGAAATTTTTAGAAAAAAACTGTGATAGAAATTTAAAATCAAAGTTAATAGTTTTGATTTTTAGAATTTGTTTATATGCTTGTTTGCACAAGCAAATAAACAATATATATAGTATTAGAGATATAATAAATGACAAAAATTAACAATTGAACCGGTAAAAAGATAGAGCTGAGCATAATCGCATATTTCCCATCAGATTACTCTTTAAGTATTTATACTAGATGAGTTACAAATTTTTGGATGGATTTAAATTTGATAAATCTTATTCTGGTGGAAAGTATAAAGTTTTTAATGATTGCTACTGATGAAAGATATCTACAAATGGCTAACAATAAATATTTTTCAACAGAGAATCATCCAGTTGAAAACCTTATTACCTATGTTACACATAGATGGTGCAGGATTTGAGATTGATATTGCAACGTTATCAGGAAATTCTGTGAAATTAGAAATGTAGGCAATGCCAGAAAAAGATGAAAGTGTTATGAACTTTTATAATAAATACCTTAATAAGTTTGAAAATCCACTAAAAATTAGATACGATTTTAGATCGAGTTACAGCAGAAGATTCACCATATTTAGGGTGTATTTATTCCTGGAGGACATGGGCAACTTATTAATTTACCTGAGAGTAAAAGAAGTAAAAGATGTACTGAAATGGGCGTTAAATAATGATAAAAATTATTACGTTATGTCACGGACCAGCAGCGCTTTTTAGCAGGGGCTATAGATGAGAAGGAATTTTTTTATTTAAAGGATATGAGATGACTGTCTTTCCTGATAGTATAGATGAAGGTGCTAACCAAGAAATAGGATATATGCCAGGAAAACTAAAATGGTTATTAGCTGAAAAATTAGAAAGTCTGGGTGTGAAAATATTAAATGAAGCTATCAGTGGACAGGTTCACATTGATAGAAATCTAATTACAGGAGATAGTCCACTTGCGGCAAATAATTTAGGAATAGTTGTTGCAGATGAACTACTAAAACAAGTGAAATAATTATAAAAAGGTAGGTTGAATAATATGAAATTATCAGTATTAAATTTAGCACCACTTAGAAGTGGAGAGAACTTTAAAGATGCGATTGATGCGATGGTAAGATTAGCGCAAAAAACAGAACAATTAGGATATGAGAGATATTGGGTTGCTGAGCATCATAATACAAAAAGTGTAGCTAGTAGTGCAACACAATTATTAATACAACACACTTTAGCTAATACAAAAAATATAAGAGTTGGGTCAGGTGGAGTTATGCTTCCAAATCATAGTCCATATTTAGTTGCTGAACAATATGGTACGTTAGAAACATTATATCCAGGTCGTGTAGATTTAGGATTAGGTCGTGCACCTGGTACAGATTATAATACTGCTAGAGCTATAAGAAGAGATACAAATAGAGAACTAGATTTTTCAAAAAAGAAATACTTGAACTTTCAGGTTACTTTAAAGATACTAGACCAGTTCATGCATATCCAGCAGCAGGTTTAGATGTACCATTTTATATTCTTGGATCTAGTACAGATAGTGCATATTTAGCTGCAGAATTAGGATTACCATATTCATTTGCATCACACTTTGCCCCAGCTATGATGGAAAATGCGGTAGCTATTTATAGACATTATTTTAAACCATCTGATGTCTTAAAAGAGCCTTATGTAATCTTGGGAGCTAATGCAGTAGTGGCTGATACAGATGAAGAGGCATAAAGTATTATCAACTACACAAATTCAGTCATTTTTAAATATAATAACTAGCAATCCTCAAGGAATGGTTCCACCAGTACAATCGGAAGAAGCTGTTTGGAAAAACTATATTGCGACTACGAAGGTTCCACATTTTGGACCAATAGCTTTTGAACATGATGAAATAGTAGATCATGAAAAATCTGTAGTTAAACAAATGACTAAAGTTTCGTTTATTGGTAGTAAAGAAACAGTAAAAAGACAAATTGCAGATTTAAAACGTAGAGTTGATTTTGATGAACTTATGATTAATTCATATATTTATGATGAAGAAGCTCAACATCATTCATATAAATTATTAAAAAGAAGCTGTAGATGAGTTAGAAAACGAATAGGGAGTGTACAATGTTTATTTATAAAACAAAAGAAGTTTATTTTTAAACAATGGTAGTGAATGTAAACTAGTATTACCTGATAAAAATATGCTGAAGATATTTATAAAAGTAATAGTAGAAGAAAAGATTAAGACTAGCTAAAGTACTTTACCTTGGGTAATGGATATGAAATCAGTTCAGGATGAGGAACAATTCCTTGAGTATAGTATAGATAAAGATTCATAAAAGAAGAAATGATGATGTTTATTATCCTAGTAGATGAAAATGTAGCAGGAATGATTGATCTTCATAATATAAATAGAAGTGCAAAAAGGGCTGAAGTTGGCTATTGGCTAAGTGAAAAATTTTGAAGGTTATGGCATAATGACACAAGCTGTTGATATAATAGAAAAGTATTCTTTTAAACGAATTAAAACTACATAAATTACAAATTAGGGTACATCCTGAAAATTATAAGAGTGCAAGTGTTCCTCAACGTTTAGGTTACTTTTAAAGAAGCTACACTTGTAGAACACGAAGTATTGAATGGTGAATATATAGACTTTAGATATATTTTGCTAAACTAAATAAATAAGTATTAAAAGTAAAGAATTGAATTTTAACAATTCTTTACTTTTTTTATATAACTGATAATAATTATTATTTACAATTATAAACAAGAGTGATAAAATTAATGTAAGGGTTTTAAATTATTGTTAAAGTACTAATTTAAACTGGGAGTTTATACAATAAGGAGGAAATTATGTTAACAGTATATAAAAAATTTTTATCTTATGTTCCTAAAAGAACGATATTTGGCATATATAGGGATTTTATTATCTATGTTGTCAGTAGTATTCAAAGTATGGGGATACTATTATTTAAGTAAGTTTTTAATTGAAATAATTGTTTATAACAATATAGAGAAATGCTAAGTATTATGGATTTTTGTATAGTTGGTTTACTAATTATTGGTATTACATTATATGGAATTGCTGGATTAGTAACACATGTATTAGGATTTAGATTGGAAACAAATCTTAGAAAATATGGAATCGAGGGATTATCAAAAGCGAGCTTTAGTTTTTTTGACACTCATCCTTCAGGAAAAACAAGAAAAATAATAGATGATAATGCAACGGATACACATATGATTGTAGCTCATTTAATACCTGATAATGCTGGAGCTATATTAATGCCAATTCTATTATTAGTACTTGGATTTCTTAGTTAGTATGAAAAGTAGGGTATTATATCTGATAATACTTAGTATTGTTGGAGGAATATCTCTATCTATGATGACTGGTGAAAAAGAATTTATGAAGATTTATCAGGAGTCTTTAGAAACTTTAAGTAGTGAAAACAGTAGAGTATGTTAGAGGAATTCAAGTTATTAAAATTTTTTGGTATCAGTGTTGAATCATTTAAAAGCCTTAAATACAGCTATAAAAAAATTATTCTAAATATTCTTTAGAATATGCTATGTCTTGTAAAACGAGGTTTTGTTGGATTTCAATGGTTCTTTTTTTAGCTTTATAGCTATGGTAATTCCAATTCTTTTACTGTTTTACAATATTGAAGATCCAAAAATGTTGGCTGTTGAATTGATTATGGTACTATTTTTAAGCGGGAGCACTGTTTGTTTCATTAATGGCAATAATGTACGTATCGATGTATGCATTTATGGGACAATCTGTTGTTGAAAAAAACTAGAGTATTTTTTTGAAGAAATGAATAGTAATAAATTAACATTTGGTACTAATAATGAGTTTGAAAAATTATAATATTACATTTGAAAATGTTAGCTTTGGGTATACTGATAAAAATTATAAATGATTTGAGTTTTAGTTTAGAAGAAAATAAAAGCTATGCTCTAGTAGGATCATCTGGAAGTGGTAAATCTACTATTGCAAAACTAATTTCTGGTTTTTATAAGGTAGATAGTGGAGTTATCAAAATTGGAGATAAAAGTATAAGTTCATACACTGAAGAGGCTTTGATTAATAATATTGCGTTTGTTTTTCAAAATGTGAAACTATTTAAAACCTCAATCTATGATAATGTTAAAATCGGTAAAGCTGACGCATCGTATGAAGAGGTTATGACTGCTATGAGTTTAGCAGGATGTGATAGTATTCTTGATAAATTTAGTGAAAGGGAACAAACTCAAATAGGAACTAAAGGAGTATATCTATCAGGTGGTGAAAAACAACGTATTGCAATTGCTCGTGCGATATTAAAAGATGCAAAAATTATTATTATGGATGAAGCTAGTGCAGCAGTTGATCCAGAAAATGAATATGAATTGCAACGTGCATTTTCAAATTTAATAAAAGATAAAACGGTTATTATGATTGCTCATAGATTACCTAGTATTAGAAATGTAGATGAGATATTAGTAATGGATAATGGGGAAATTATAGAACGTGGAACTGATAGGGAGTTGATGGCTTTGGATGGTGAGTATAAAAAAACTCCAAAGTTTATATAGTAAAAAGCAAATGAGTGGAGGGTTAATTATGAAAAATAAAATTAAAAGTTGGTTTGCTTTAACAAATCAAGGAGCGAGTGATTTAATAAGAGCCAGTATTTTTATCATTTCTAGTATATTTTTTTCAAATATGTTTCCTGCTATGTTACTTATGATATTAGTAGATGAACTTTTTATTAGGTAATGTTAAAAGTAAATATCTATATATAGTAATATCAATAGTGGTACTGATTGTTATATATGTACTTTTGGCTAAAAGAATATGATGCATTGTATAGTGCAACCTATAAAGAAAGTGCTAATTTAAGAATAGATATAGCTACAACATTAAGTAAACTTCCTCTTGCATATTTTTCAAAAACACAACTTATCAGATATAAGTCAAACCGTTATGAAAGATGTTGAAGCAATAGAACATGCAATGAGTCATGCAATGGCAAAAATTATAGGATTTATACTTTTCTTCCCTATTATGTCTATACTTATGTTAGTTGGGGAATATATATTTAGGTTTATCAATAATGATACCTGTAGTCCTAAGTTATTCTCTAATACTAGTTTCTAAAAAGAATTCAATTAAAAACAATATGAAAAATTTTTGAGCAACTTCGTCATAATTCTGAAAGCTTCCAAGAAGCGATTGAACTTCAACAAGATATTAAAAGTTTTTGGATTTAGGTAATAAGATAAGAGAAAAAAATTGAATAAAGATATGGATAAAAAGTGAAAAATTAAAAACTTAAAAGTGGAAATGGTACTATTTATACCTTTTATTTTTTTATCATGGGTTGTTGCTCAAGGAACTTTAGTAGTCGTAATAATAGTTGGAACAACACTTTATGCAAGTGGAAGTATTAATCTGTTGTACTTAATTGGTTATATATTTGTTGCGATGAAAATGAAAGATATAGTTGATGGATTAGCTGCAAATACTTCAGAATTATTTTACCTAGATGCTCGTATCAAACGAATCAAAGAATTGAAAAGAAACTCAAGTTCAAAAAGGTAAAGAAATTAAATTGGATAATTTTGGTATTGAATTAAAAAAATGTAAAATTTGGTTATGATAAAGATAGTCCAGTATTGAAAGATGTCAGCTTTACAGCTAATCAAAAATGAAGTTACAGCACTAGTGGGTGTTTCAGGATGTGGTAAAAACTAGTATTTTAAAATTAATATCTAGATTATATGATTATGATGATGGACAGATAATTATAGATGGACATGATATAAAAGAAATTTCTACAGACACACTATATAAATATGTTTCAATTGTCTTCCAAGATGTTGTATTATTCAATACATCTATTATGGAAAAATATAAGAATAGGGACATAGTAGTGCTACTGATGAAGAAGTTATGGCAGCTGCTAAGATGGCTTGTTGTGACTTTTATAGATGATTTAGAGAATGGGATACAATACAATAGTTGGTGAAAAATGGAGCAACTTTATCTGGTGGACAAAAGACAAAGATTATCAATAGCCAGAGCATTTTTGAAAGATTCTCCTATAGTTATTTTTAGATGAAATTTCAGCAGCTCTAGATGTAGAAAATGAGAAAAATTCAAGATAGTTTAAATAATCTTATAAAAATAAAACAGTAATTGTTATTTCTCATAGACTTAAATCAATTGAAAATGTGGATAAAATTATTGTCTTAGATAATGGAATAGTTGAGTGCCAGGAACACATAGTTACTTGTTGGAACATTCTAAGGTATATGGAAAACTAATTGAGAGATCAAAAAGCAGTAGAGAGCTTTTAAGTATTAAATAAGATAAAATCCCGAGTTTATCACTTAGAAACAACATAAAACCGCTATGAACACTTGGTACAATAGTGTTTATAGCGGTTGTTTTTCGAGGAAATTTGTTGTACACGAATTATAAAGGATACCTATTTAATTCTTCGTGTTTTACTATTCCTTTTTCCCATTTTATTCCTAGTAACTTGTTTAATAATTTCATATCTTCACTCTCTTGTAATCTGTAATATCCTTGATTTAATTTTTGTTACCTTTTGCTGTTTTTCAACGCATTTATTATTCGCTCTGAACTCATTTGTTTATTTGTTTTATACTGTAATAATCTAACATGTATTAATGCTAAAAAAACATGTTAGAAAATGTCCTTGTATATGCTCTGGAGTTCTTACATATACCGGTCTTGTTTCTAATTGGCTTTTTGTCACTCTGAAACAATCTTCTATTTCTGATAGCTCTCCGTAAGCTGATATTATCTCTTCATCTGACATTGTTAATTCACTTGTCACTATTACATTTATCCCGTCGAATTGTGCATCAAAATTGATTTGGTCTTCATCTAATGTTATTGTTGGTTTGTAAGGTAGAATCTCTCCTGTTTTTTGGATCTACTAATCTTACTTCTAAATATTTCTTTCCACCTTTTTTTACTTGTCATTCTATAAAGTTGGGGTTGTGTTAATTTTCTTGCGTAATCTAGTGCGCCTTCTCGTCTTGCTTGCTCTCTTTGAGCGTATTTCTTATTCCAAGTAACTAATACTTTTTCTTTTTACTTTCTTACCTTCTATTTTTCTTTCTCTTATGAATGATTTCTTAGCGAATGTCATTTCTTCATTCACTTCCCAGTCTTCATCTTCTAATATGAAGTTTTGTATATCTTTAGGTGCTCCTCTTTTTTTCCTCTATGTTTTTGTGAAAATACCCATCCGTCATTTCCTTCGGACATATAACTTACATTTTTTTGAACTATTCATAGCTTTATCCGCCACTACTATTAATCTTTCTATTCCGAATTGTTTTTTTATTGTTTCTATCGCTGGTAGGTAAGTTATTGGATCTGTTTGATTTCCTTTGAATAATTTATAACTTATCGGTATTCCGTTTGTATCCATAAATAACCCTCAGCTGTATAATTGGTTCTGGACGATGTTCTTTACTTGGTCCTTTTCGTCTCATTTCTTTTTCTAGCTTTTTCTTGTGACAATTCATCGTATTTAGCTTTGTGCTGTAATTTTTCTATACTGTCTGTTTCAAAGTAGTAGTTCGTTACATCATAAAAATACTAAGTTTGCAGTTCTATTAGTTATTTTTGAGATTTCTTTATGAAGGTGAATTTGTAAGTCTTCTTTTTATTTTATCTAATTTATCTAAACTTCTGTATATACTATTTAAGCTAATATCCCAATTACCGTAAAGTTCTTCTTGAGCTTTATAGGTTGAGATTTTACTGTTTGGTTTTAGTATTCTTTGTATAGTTAGTAGTCTTAGGATATCTGATATTTTGTCACTTCTTTTTTTGTCTTCATACTTTTCTAAAAAATTTATCGATCTTAAGTTCTTTGAATATAGAATCTATTATTTTCCAACCATATTTTTGTCTGGTTCGTTCATAGGAGCATTTAAATCATATGTTATTTCAATATGACTATCTTTGTTAAATTTTTCCTCTTTAGCTTCTTTTTTTAATCTTTCTAAAATTCTGATTCTTCTTGTTCAAGTTTATCTAGCCTTCCATAAGTATGAATTGTTCGTTGTTTTACTTTATCTCCTTCTCGATATCCTTCTACCAAATATACGTGTTGTTTGCCTTCTCTGTTTTTTTGTTACTTTTTATAAATGCCATATCTATATTATATCACAGATAACCGTTTACAACAATACAAAAAAATAAAAAAATAATAGACTTTTTCACCTTGGTATTTCTGGTTTTTTGTCTATTATTTTTTTCTTCCTAAGTGATAAACTCGGGAATTGAGAGATCAAAAGCAGTAGAGAGCTTTTAAGTATTAAATAAGATAAAATATAATTTACTGAAAAATATTGATATGGTATTTCTTTTTAACAATGGTTATTAATTATATTTTATGATAAACTATATTTAGTAAACTTAGGAGGTTTGAAAGAATGTTAAAAACTAATTTTTTTAGATGTAGAATTATCTAATCCACTAATGAATGCATCTGGTGTACACTGTATGACAACTGAGGAATTAGATGAATTAGCTAATAGTACTGCAGGAGCTTTTTGTAACAAAAAAACTGCAACTCGAGATTATAGAGAGGAAATCCCTGAACCTAGATATTATGATACTGCCTTTAGGAAGTATTAAATTCTATGGGATTACCAAATAATGGTTTAGATTACTACTTTAGATTATGTAATTAAACGACAAAAAGAAGGAGCTAAATTGCAATTTTTATCAGTAACTGGTATGAGTTATGAGGAAAATATTTCATTACTGAAAAAAATTCAGGAAAGCGAGTATGAGGGAGTTACAGAATTTAATTTATCATGTCCAAATGTACCAGGCAAACCGCAAATCGCTTATGATTTTGAATTAACTGAGAAATTATTAAGTGAGGTATTTACATTCTTTACAAAACCATTAGGTGTTAAATTACCTCCATATTTTGATATTGCCCACTTTGATGAAATGGCAAAAATACTAAACAAGTTTCCTTTAACTTATGTCAATAGTGTAAATAGTGTAGGAAATGGATTTATATATTGATTTAGATAAAGAACAAGTAGTTATTAAAACCTAAAAGGTGGTTTTGGTGGACTTGGAGGAGAATATATTAAACCTACAGCCTTAGCAAATGTTCGAGCATTTAGAGAACGCCTAAATCCTAGTATAAAAATTATAGGAACAGGTGGAGTAATAAATGGTAGAGATGTATTTGAGCATATTTTATCTGGAGCAGATCTAGTTCAAGTAGGAACAACATTGCATAAAAGAAGGTGTAGCGGTATTTTTCTAGATTAACTAAGGAACTTCAAGAAGTAATGAAAGAAAAAGGTTATAAAAAGTTTAGATGACTTTAGAGGAAAATTAAAAAGTTATAGAATAAAAATAAGACTAGTGAAGTTATAATCACTAGTCTTTTAATTTAAAAATATTGGTTCTTTGTCAAATTTGGTTGATGAAGAAAAAAATAAGGAGGAAGCTATGCTATGTTAAAAAGTATAGCTTTTTCTTATTCTTACGTTTTAATTCTTTCCTTTTATCAAGAATAGTTTGACGTTCTTTTTAGAATATCTAGGTTTTTATCAGTATTAGAAGAAGAAAAAAACAAGAAGAATTTTTGCCTTTAAAGTTACAGAAAGATCTATATCCATAAGAAATACGTTTAATAACTTTAATCTTATTATTAATCTCTCCAAAGGGACCATTTGATAAACCATTATAATACATAGTATTTTTTTAATCTGTCTTTTATATTTTCTAAGAGTTTTAATAGCCGTAAACATATATCTAGGTAAAATAGATTTATCATTAACCAAAGTATTAAATTTATTAAAATCATCTTGCTCAAGAGTTTCTCTAAGCTCTTGAACAAGCCAATAACATTTATAAAGACCAGAATCTTGTTTAATCAGATAATTCACAATATTATCTTCTGTAGTAATATATTTAAAATGTTTGAATTTCTTATAAGTAGAGTTATCTAGCTCATCGTATTTTACTAAGAAGTTTTTTCCAATAGTATTCTAATTGTCTGTGTAAGTCTTTATTTTTTTGTCTTTAATACTATTTATATATGATATTCTGTATTTATTAAAAGTTCTATTAACTAGTTGAACAATATGGAATCTATCAACAATGATTTTCGAGTTAGGAAAAAGCTCTCTAATAAGATACTTATAACCTGAGTTCATATCAATAACTATAGCTTTTAACATCACAACGTTTTTGTAAGAATAATATAGAAAATAATCTTTTTATAATATTATTCGTTCTACCTTTGAAGTATGTTTTTGTATTTGATGGGTCAATGCATTAGAATAGACAAAAACTTATGTTACTTACACTATCAGAAGTAGATGAAAGCTCATGAAAGCACATATATGCAGGTAATGATTTAGGTTTATTCAGGGTTTTAGAGAGTTCATATTGTACTCTCTATACAGTATTGATAGAGGTAGCGTTGGATTCGCCTATTTCTTTCATAGTTAATTCTTTAGACAGTTTTTTTATTATTCCAGCTCTTAAATTTTTAGAAATATTAGAATATTTTCTAACCTCGGTAGTCTTAGTTGAAAAGGATTTATTACAGATTTTACATATAAAACGTTGCTTATCTAGGTAAAGAATAACAGGTTTGTCGGAGATAAAAGGCATTTTAAGCTTTACTCTTCTATGCCATTTTTTCCTTATAAGAGAGGGAGAATTTTGTTTGCAATGTGGACAAGTTTTAGGCGAATGTGACAATACACCATAATAAATAAGATGTATTTGATTATTTATTTTTACTTGATTTATTTTTATCTAGAATATTTATATTTTCATCAGTTATTTGTAGAGTTATCTTATGATATTTGTTATAATTAGTCATATGAATGTAAAAATCCTTCGATTTTGTACGCACTTAAATTATATAGGAATTTTTACATTCTTTTCTATGTTCTTATAAAATTTAATACGGTTGATTTTATTAATTATAAAGATAATAAATATTATTAATCATATTTTATAAAACAATGTACATTTGTAAGTGGTAGTTAAAAATTTTTAAATTGGTGTGATAGTATTAAAGTGCGGAGAGATATTTAAATTATTTTTAAAAAAATTATTACTTTGTAGTAAAATAAATGAGGGGAAGTAGTAAACTATTAAAAATAATAAAACTAGTCAAAATTATAGGATTATATAATAAATTAATAGATATGAAGAAAATAAGAATAGTTAAAAACTACAAATGTTTAAATAACAAAATTTAAAAGGAACTTAAATCTTTAAATAAAGTTGGTGGAGTTTTTGAAATTATAGAAGATTGGAAAGCAGAGGATTAAGATTGTTTATATAAATCTATTAGAGAAAATAAAAGTTTACTTAAGCAATATGTGGATAAGGAATTAAACGATAGTATATCTAGCTGTATTAAGAATTCAGGAGTTATACAAAAATAAAAATATTAAATAAAAAGTTATATGTATGATGAAACATAAGAAGATATAGTTAAGGAGAAAAACATGAATTATTTATTAATATTAATGGGGATAAGTTTACTAATTATTGGGATTAGATGTATTTTACAATTTGTTAATACCAAGATAGTTTATGAATTACCTTATTGTGATGATGAGGAATTTTTTTACAATTTACAATAGAGGAGAGTATGGATTATGGCTTAGTGGAACATTATTTAAAAATCACCACTTGGAGATTTTTGGAATAGAGATTGTAAATCAGAAGACTGGAGAATATATTCCATTAAAAAGAAATCTTATACACACTAGTATAAATGGTTTTAAAACTTCAAGAATGCTGCTATATACTTTTCAAGCAGAAGAAGGAACATATATTATTTCATTTACGAGTACAGAAAAACTTTAGAGATAAAATAACTGTATTAATTAAGAATATGGTTAGTAAAAAAATCTGTTGATAATTATTCATTTTCTATTCAGATTCGTACGCACCCATCTATATACATATTAACGATATGCTTTTTGAGTATCATATTAGGCGTTAAGCTAATAACTTCAGCAATTTTTCCTTTGGATTTTTTCGTAATTAGACAATTGTAGAATTGTAAAAGATAGGTTAGTAGATATAAAAATGTAAAATAAATTGATTATGAGTTGTGGACATAGATTGTAATCAGGTAAATAGCGCTATAATATATGCAAAAACAAAAATTATAAAAAAAGAAGAGTAAATCCTATATAATGAAATTACAACAAGCTTTTAAAAGGAGTTACTCTTTTACATCATTAACGATGCTATTTGATAAATTCTATTAATATACAATCATTGCCGTTTTAGTTTTGTTGACATGGAACCTGGTTTTGACACGGAAGGATTTATTAATTATCAAAAAGCACTTGTCTAATAACTATTTAAATAATCTAGTTGAATTGATAAAAGAGTTAAACAAAGATATTCTAGAAGATAAAACACTAGGAAAAGGTTTTTGTTTGGGGCACAGCTATTTTTGTAATATTGATGAATGTACAATTGATTTGCTTAAAGATATTGTGGATTTCGATATTCTTCCTATGATTAATGAATATTGGTTTGATGAAAATGAAAAATTATTGTATTGGGAAAAAGAAATTGCGTGGTATTTTTCGATGAATTGTAATAAAAGAATATTAATTAAAAATATTTATTATATGCTAGCATATGCTTTTTGAGACATTGAATAAAGGGAAGTATGAGGATTTAGCTGTAGAGTCTTTCGATGAAATTTATGATTTATTAGCTGACATTTTTGTAAAGAAATTGGTGTTCAATTAAAACAAGGATTATATAGGGAATATATTAATAGAATAGATGAATTATCTGTTATGAGAGGAAAAAGTAAATATTTCTGGAACAATAAGAAGTCGTTTTTTAAAAAGAGAACATTAACTTGTGAATATAGATGAGTTTTCAGAAAATAATATATATAACCAAATTATAAAATCAACGGTTATAATGCTTTTTAAAAATTCTAAGTTAAAATCAAAATATAAAGACGAATTAAAGAAAAATGATCAGAGGTTAATGAAAATAAACTTAACAAATATTAAATGGTCAAATATTAAATTCTATAAAAATAATCAAACATACCGTCTACTTATTAGTATATGCCAGTTGATTGTTGAAGGTATGCTAATAACAACAGATAAGGGTAGCTATAAACTTGTTAGTTATATAAATGAACAAAGTATGAGTAAGTTATATGAAAAAAATTTGTTTTAGAATATTATAAAAAGCATTTTCCTATGATTAAAGTCACTTCTTCTCAAATATCATGGTTTTTAGATGATGGTATAAGCACAATGTTACCAAAAAATGCAGAGCGATATTCATTTACAAAAAGAAAATAAAGTCTTGATTATTGATACAAAATATTATAGTAGAACAACTCAAAAACATTTTTAACAAACATACTATTCATTCAAATAATTTGTATCAAATTTTTTTACTTACGTTAAAAAAATAAAGATTATGAATTTGGTGAAGAAGAACATTATGTGTCAGGAATGATTTTTATACGCAAAAACCGAAGAAGAGATGCGTTTATCAGATGCATGGTAATCAGATAACTGTAAAAACATTAGATTTAAATAGGGAGTTTTGGTGAAATTTCTAAACAGTTAAATGATATAATAAGAAATCTTTAGAAGAATTATTAAAAATTATGGATAAATCAGATAAACACTAGGAGGAACTAGAGAAAATATTTGCTCTAGCTTCCTTCTTTTTATAGTGAGCTATGAAACTAGAAACTGTAAATATAAATATTTATTCTAGAAAATACAGAAATGATTTAATGGTTAACTAAAAATATACAATAACATATTCCGCTTTAATAATAGATATTAAAATATATTTATAATATATTATTATTAAATTAAAGTGATATGAAGAATGTTAAAAAAATAAGAATAAGTGATGGTGGAGGTTCATTTATCACTGAAACAGAACCAGAGATAGAGGGGAGGTAATCTTGAATCAAAGTTCAATTGATATAGCTTCAAGAAGCAATGGAAAAGTATACATAAGTTTAGATGACTTTAGAGGAAATTGAAAGTAATAGATTAGTTTTAAAGTTATACTAACTTTATAGATTTTAATCACAAAACTTAGTTATTGTTTGAGGTTTTCTATTGAATAATAAAAATATAAAATAAATTATGGATAATACTTGAAAAATAATTTTGAAAGTTGTTATTATATATTGTACAGACAAAATATAGCACATATAAAGGCAAGAATATGGCTTGCAAGTTTCTACCATCAGACCGTAAATTTGATGACTATGGGCATTCTTATTATAATATTTTTACTTTAAACTAGGTTTTTAAAAGTATTTATTTGTAGTAGAATTTTAAATCGCCTATAAGTAATTATAGGTGATTTTTTTATTTATATAGTTATATTTGTCAAAAATAATATATAACTAAGGAGAAAATAATTTTGAAAACTTTCATTTTTAAGTTTACAACATGTACTAGCAATGTACGCAGGAGCAGTTATTGTTCCGATAATTGTAGCTGGTGGACTAGGTCTTTCAGCAGAGCAAACAACTTATTTGGTATCAGTTGATATTTTTATGTGTGGAGTGGCGACATTCCTACAAGTTTATAAAGGAAAAATTTACAGGTATTGGGTTACCTGTTGTTCTTGGATGTACTTTTACGGCAGTAGCACCGATGATAGCTATAGGTAATAGTTCTGGATTACCAACTATGTATGGAGCTATTTTCGTTTCTGGGTTGGTTGTTGTATTAATAGCACCGTTTTTTGCGAAGGTGGCTAAATTATTCCCTCCTGTTGTTACAGGAAGTGTAGTAACGATTATTGGTATTACTTTAGTGCCTGTTGCAATGAATTATATTGCAGGTGGACAAGGATCAAAAGATTTTGGAAATCCAAAAAAATATTTTACTAGCATGTATTACTTTTAGCAATTATTTTAGTAATATATAAATTTACTACTGGATTTATCCAATCAATTGCTATTCTTCTAGGATTAGTATCTGGTACAGTTATTGCTAGTTTTATGGGGATGGTAAGTTTATCAGAAGTATCACAAGCGAGTTGGTTCCAACATCCAACACCATTTAAATTTACTGGTTTTGAATTTAACATGAGCGCTATTTTAACATTTGTTATAGTAGGGATTGTTAGTATGATTGAATCAACTGGTGTATATTATGCCCTAGGAAATATTTGTAATCAAGAAGTTAAAGAGCCAGATTTACGAAGAGGTTACTTAGCTGAAGGTTTAGCTGTAATGATAGGTTCATTAGTAAATGCATTCCCGTATACTACTTATTCTCAAAATGTAGGACTTGTACAAATTTCAGGTGTAAAAAGTAAAAAAAGTGATGTACGTAATGGTACTTTTACTGCTAGTTTTGGATCTATTCCAAAAATTGGAGCTTTAGCAACAATTGTACCTCAACCAGTATTAGGTGGAGCAATGATAAGTATGTTTGGTATGGTTCTAGCATATGGGGTTAAGATGTTAGGTAATACAGACTTTGGAAAACAAGAAAACCTTATGATAATAGCTTGTTCAGTTGGATTAGGACTGGGTGTCACTACAGTACCAACAGCATTTGCACAATTACCAAGTTTTTGTTCGTATGTTTACTGATAGTGGTATAGTACTAGGAACAATAGTTGCTATTGTAATGAATTTAATTTTTAATAGAAAAATCAAAATTAAATAAATAATTAGTTAGATATAAATTGTGATTCAGATATAGAAACTTTCATAAAAAGAGAATGACTTTATAATATCGATTTAGACCATATTTCGATTTTATAAAAACGTTCTCTTTTTATGTGTTTAGGCTTGAAATCAATGTTTTTGTGTACAAAATATTATAGATGTAGTATAATTTAATAAAGGTCAATTTTAGTCAATAAAGGAGGTGCCCTTATGAATAATAATATGACAGATATTCTTGAACAATATATTATGAACTTATTTAATGAGGCAACAGAGGATCATATAATTATTAAAAAGAAGTAATGTCGCACAAAAAATTTGACTGTGTACCATCCCAATTAAATTATGTAATAAAAACGAGATTTACTCCGGAGCATGGATTTATTATAGAAAGTAAACGTGAGGGGAGGATTTATTAGAATTACTAAAATAACCCTTCATAAAAATAAAGATTACATAGACTATTTAATTGAGACTGTAGATAATGAAACTATTGAGGTAGAAGAAGCCGTTAGAATAGCTAAAATTCTACTTGAAAAAGAATATATAGATAAATTTGACTACAATCATTTTATAGATAGTGTAGAGATTGTACTGATGTTCATAATCAATTTTTAGATCATATTGATAAAAATAGTGCTGAAGAGATGATTTCTAAAACAAAAGCAAATTTAAAAGATTTGACAATAAGATTTTTAACAAATATAAAATATAATAAGAGAGGATAAGGTTATGTACATAAGATTTAATGAAACGGCCCTTATGGTGCTAACGACAGCGAAAGAAGAAGCTAATGATTTTGGTGTTAAGGCCGTAGGGACAGAGCACTTACTATTAGCTATGTTGAGTATGAACAATACATTGTCATGTAAAACACTTAATAAATATGGTGTTTATTATGACGACTTCAGAAAAAGCGTAGTAGATTTTTATGAAGCGGAATTAGAAGGTACTGATTTTTATCGTAATGTTTTTAATGAAGATAGATTATACAAATGGAGCTGTTAGAACTATAGAAAAAGTCAACAATTTGCAGATGATACATCTAGTTTTGTAGTTACAAGCGAGCACTTACTATTATCTTTATTAAATGAGAAAACAGGGACTGCTGTTCGATTATTAACTGATAAGTTAGGAGTTAATGTTGATGCATTAATTACGGAACTATTTGAATTATTAAAACAAAGCCAAGGATTACTGTCTAAATTATTTGATGGATTTAAAAATTAGAAGCACCAGAAGATAGTTCAGCAAAAACTAAAACTTTTAAATTCCTTAGCTAAAGATTTAACTAAGGATGCATTTAATAACAAATTAGATCCGGTTTTAGCACGTGATAAAGAAATTACTCGTATGATAGAGATTTTAAATAGACGTACTAAGAATAATCCGGTATTAATTGGAGAACCTGGGAGTTGGGAAAAACAGCTATTGTTGAAGGTTTAGCAGAAAGAATAGTATCTCAAAATGTTCCGAGTAATTTATTAGGTAAGAGAGTTATGGTTCTAGATATGGGAACTTTTACTTGCAGGTACTAAGTATCGTGGTGAATTTGAAGAAAGATTAAAAAAATATCATTACTGAAATAGAAGATGCAGGAGATATTATTCTGTTTATCGATGAAATTCATACGATAATTGGTGCTGGAGGAACTGAAGGTAGTGCCGATGCATCAAACATCCTAAGCCAGCTTTTATCACGTGGTTTAATTCAATGTATAGGGGCAACAACTACTGAAGAATATAGAAAATATTTTGAGAAAGATGCAGCTTTAGAACGTAGATTCCAACCGATTAAAGTTGAAGAACCTAATACAGAAGATTCAATTAAAATTCTTGAAGGATTACGTCATAAATATGAAGAACACCATAATGTGGAAATTTTAGATGAAGCATTAGATGCAGCGGTTAAGTTAAGTACAACATATATTACTGATAGATGTTTACCGGATAAAAGCAATTGACCTTATTGATGAAGCTTGTTCTAAGGTTAAACTAAGATTTTATAAATCTCCAGAAAAACTTAAAGAATATGAAGATGAATTAAGTCGTTTAAATAAAAGAAAAAGATAGAGCTGTAATTAATCAAGAATTTGAGATAGCTGCTAAAAACGTGATGAAGTTAATCAAGTAATTAGTAAAATTGAACAATTTAAAATTTCTTGGCAAGATAGTTTATCAAAAGATAAAATTAAAATTAGTGCTGATCATGTAGCTGAAGTTCTTGCTGCTTGGACTGGAGTACCTGTTACTAAATTAACAGAAACTGAAAGTGAAAGACTTTTAAAACTAGAAGAAATTTTTACACAAACGAGTTATTGGACAAGATGAAGCAGTAGTAAGTTTAGCTAAAGCAGTTAGAAGAGCAAGAAGTGGATTCAAAGCACCTAATAGACCGATAGGAAGTTTTATTTTTCTTAGGACCTACAGGAGTAGGGAAAACAGAACTTGCGAAAAGTTTATCTGAAGCATTATTTAGTTCAGAAGACAATATGATACGTATTGATATGAGTGAGTATATGGAACCCCACTCAATTAGTAGACTTGTAGGAGCTCCTCCAGGTTATGTAGGTTATGAAGAAGCGGGACAATTGTCTGAACAAGTTCGTCAAAAACCATATTCTGTAGTACTATTTGATGAAATTGAAAAAGCTCACCCATCTATCTTTAATATTTTATTACAAGTATTGGATGATGGGCGTCTAACAGATGCATCAGGGCGCGTGGTAGATTTCAAAAATACTATCATCATCATGACTTCAAATGTTGGAGTAAGTGAATTAAGTGATCAGAAATTCGTAGGATTTGGTGGAAGTGAATCAATTAAAAATGATTATAAAAATGTTCAGAATACTATGATGGAAGCATTGAAAAACAATATCGTCCAGAATTCTTAAAATAGAATAGATGATATTATTGTCTTCAAAACCCTTGAAAAAGAAGAATTAGAAAAATTTCTGAGTTATTAATCGATGGATTATCTAAGAGATTAGCAGATAGAGATATTACTATTAAACTTACGAAAAAGCCATGGCTAAAATCGTTGAAGACGGTAGTATAAAAAGAATACGGAGCGCGTCCATTAAAACGTAGTATTCAAAAAATATTGAAGACTTATTAAGTGAAGAACTATTAAGAAATCCTGAATTAACTGGAACTATTAATATTGATTATAAAAATGATAACTTTGTTGTAAAGAAAACTAAGAGGTAATTATGGCAAGGTAAATGTTAAATACGAATGTAATGCCTGTGGTTACCAAAGTTTGAAAATATATGGGAAGATGTCCTAATTGTAAAAATGGGCATCTATGGAAGAAGTAGTTGAAGCAAAGAAGGCTACTAAACATACAGAATTTGAAGTTAAAACAAATGACACAGAACGTGTAGAAGCTGGGAAACTAAAAATCAGTTTCTACACAGGATGTACCGCGAACACTTACTGATAGTGGTGAATTAAATAGGGTCTTAGGTGGAGGAGTTGGGATGATCATTAGTACTTTTTAGGAGGAGATCCAGGTATTGGTAAAATCTACATTACTTCTTCAAATATCGACTTACTTAGCTAAAGAACATGATGTCCTTTATGTAACAGGAGAAGAGTCTGTTAGGCAGGTTAAGATTAGAGCAGATAGATTAAAAAAATAATACAGATGAATTGTTTGTTTATGCTCAAACTGATTTAAATTTAATTTATCAAGTTGTATAAAACCACAGTTTTTAGTCATCGACTCAATTCAAAACAATTTATAATCCTAACTCTAGAAAAATTCTCCAGGAAGTATTACTCAAGTTAGAGAATGCACTCAACAATTAATGAAGATTGCTAAGAGTCTAAACATAGCTATCTTTATAGTGAGGACATGTTACTAAGGAAGGAACTATTGCGGGGCCTCGTATGCTTGAGCATATGGTTGATACAGTGCTATATTTTGAAGGAGAAGGGCAACACAGCTACAGAATACTTAGAGCTGTGAAAAATCGTTTTGGATCTACTAATGAGATTGGTATTTTTGAGATGAAACATAGTGGACTAGAAGATTTAGCAAATCCTTCACAGATGTTCCTTGAAGAACGAAGTAAAAATCTTGCAGGAGCAACTATTATTAGTACTATGGAAGGTAGTAGACCACTTCTAGTAGAAATTCAATCATTAACAACCCCAACTGCTTTTAACAACCCAAGAAGAATTTCAACAGGATTAGAGTATAATAAATTAATTTTATTGATGGCAGTTTTGGAGAAAAAGCGGGTATCTACTTCAACAACAAGATGTTTATGTTAAGGTATCAGGTGGAGTCAAGATTGATGACCCAGCGGTAGATTTAGGTGTAGTTATGGCATGTTGCATCAAGTTTTAAAAGATATCGCTGTAAATATGAATGATTGCTTCATTGGTGAGGTAGGATTAACTGGTGAAGTTAGAAGAGTAAGTAGAATTGAACAAAAGAATCAATGAGGCTAAAAACATGGATTTAAACGTAATTGTCCCAATTGGTAATATGAAAAATTCTGATTTCCCAGATGGTATTGAAATAATACCGGTAAAAGATATTAGAGAATGTTTAGATATAGCTTTTAGTAATGTGTTTTTAAATAATTTATTATAGGTGAATAGAGATTTAGTATATTTAATTCTCTATTCATCTATTAGTATAAAAACTTAAATTATTTTTGAAATTAATTATGTTAATTTTTAAGTAGAATGTAGTAGAATAAATAAAAGAGATGTTTTTATATTTCTTTATACTGATATAAAAATTATTAAAGTATACTTAATAATTTTTGTTTTACAATTAAATATTAAAAGGAGTGATTTTTATGTTGAAAAAGTTTTAATTATTATTTCCTTTTTTTCTTAGGAATAACAGTAGGAACACTTTCAACTAGTGCATTGATATACTATAATATATTCACATCAATGAGCGAGACGATGTTAAGAATTATTGTTACCATTGGAACTACAGTAGTTTTTGTATTAATGTCTTTATTATTTTTCAGATAGATTTGTAGCAATGTTAAAAAAGAATCGAAGATCGTCTTACTAGAACACCAATACAAAAATTGTTTTCACGACAATAGGATTAATTCTTGGATTACTGTTAGCTAGCTTACTTTCATCAGGAGTAGATGTTATAGCTGGTGCGGGAATAATGGGTAGAATTATTTCGGCTGTGATTTATATTGTTTTTGGATACTTAGGATTGGTACTAGGATATAGACGTGAAGGTGAATTTTTAAATATACTTACAGCGTTTAAATTTGGATCTAAACCAAAAGAAAAAGAAGCTAAAGTGAAAACTAAGAAAGTAGTAGCTGAAAGTTGTTGATACAAGTGCCTTGATTGATTCACGTGTTCAAGATGTTGCTAGAACTGGATTTTTAGAAGGAAAAATTATAGTTCCTGAATTTGTATTAAAAGAACTACAATTAATTTCAGATTCGAAGATCCCATTAAAACGTGCAAAAAGGTCGATTAGGGTTAGATTGTGTTGAGCACCTTCAAAAATGAAAGAAATTGATCTTGAGATTGACAACAAATACAATTATAACGAGCATAAAGGTGTGGATAATTTATTAATAGATTATGCATTGAAATATAAATGTGCAATTATAACAACTGACTATAATCTTAATAAACTTGCTACTTTACAATCAATTAAGGTTCTTAATGTTAATGATTTGAGTAATGCGGTTAAACCTATGTTAACTACTGGTGAAAAAAATTAAAAGTTCAGGTGTTAAGAGAAGGTAAAGAAAAATAATCAAGGTGTAGCATATACTGAAGACGGTACAATGATTGTTGTAGAAAAATGGTAAACGTGCTGTAGGTAAAACTGTTGAAGTTGAAGTACAAAGTGTATTACAAACATCTTCAGGTAGAATTATATTCACTAGAATTGTTTAATAAATTTGCTTTTTGAAAAATGTGTTAATATAAATTGTATTGTATTAACGAATGATTATTTTAGGAGGAGAGTATGCACACTTTTTAATGACAATAGCAATAGTGAGCAGTATTCTGTTAATTGTGTAGTTTTATTACAAGAAAGTAAATCAGGGGTCTCATCTGGATTAACTGGTGGAGCAGAAGAACTGTTTGGAAAAACAAAAAGTAAGAGGTGCTGAATTAGTTTTACAAAGAATTACAGTAGTACTAGGACTAATATTTTTTTATATCACTAGTGTGTCTTACTTGGTTAAAATTATAGACTAAACAATGAATAAACCTAAAATGTAATTTCATTTTTAGGTTTATTTTTATAATAATTATGTGTTATATAATCTAAAAATTAAGGAGGATTATATGTTAGAGAAAAATAGAAAAATATTTAAAGAAGAAAAAGTTTTAAGTATAGAAGATTTAAAAGAAAAATTAAATATTGAGTCAGCAAAAAAGAATTTGTTGAATTAGTGAAAAATGTAGGTAAGTTAGAACGAAAATTAGCAATAACTCAATTACCGAATGAAAAGTTTCTATATGTTAAAGAAGCTCTAGAAGTAGAAGGAATAATTAGACTACATCAAAAAGGTTTTGCTTTTTGTTTTTTCAGCCGAATTAGGAATAGAGGTTTATATACCAAAAAGGTTTCACCAAAGTGCTATGACTGGGGATCTAGTATTAGTAAAAAGTTGATAGTGTATATAAGGATGATCGTAATCTAGAAGGAATAGTTCAAAAGTATTAGAAAGAAATACTAAATATACAGTTGGAATACTAATCAACGCTAAGTTTTTCTCATTTGTTAAAAGTGATGATAAAAACATTGTAAAAATATATTAAGATAACAAATGCTAAAAACTTTTAATTTAGTTGATGGAACTAAAGTATTGGTAGAAATCACTGATTATTCTAAGGTTAGCTTTGAAGATCATAAAGGAATAATCATTAAGTCAATAGGTCATAAAGATGATCCTGAGTGGATATTCTTTCAGTAATATACAAACATAATATTCCGAATGAATTTCCTGAAGATGTAGTTGAACAAACTGAAAAATAAGTGATGAAATAAAACTTGAAGATAAATATAGAGATTGTACAAATGAAATGGTAGTTACAATTGATGGAGATGATGCAAAAGACTTAGATGATGCTGTTTCTGTTGTTAAAACTAAAAAGGTTATAGATTGAAAGTCTTTATAGCTGATGTCAGTAGATATGTTACTGAAGATAGTCCATTAGATAAAGAAGCAGCTAATAGAGGATGCAGTGTTTATTTAGCGGATAGAGTTGTGCCTATGCTACCTAGAAAATTATCTAATAATATTTGTTCGTTAAACCCACATGTATTGAGGTATACTATTTGTTATGATATTGATTTTTAATACCAAAGGTTATCCTGAAAGTTATGATATCTATCCAGCGGTAATAAAATCTAAAGGTCGATTAACTTATAAAAAAGGTTAATGAAGTCTATGCAGAAAACAAAGAAGTTATAGAAGAATACAAAGAGTATGTGCTGATGTTAAATATAGCGCTAGAATTATCAAAAATTCGTAAAAATAGAGAAACTAGAGGTGCAAATTGATTTTTGATAAACCGGAATCAAAAGTTGTTGTAGATGAGAATGGTGAAGTATTGGATATAGTTCTGAGAGAAAGAGGTATATCAGAACGTTTAATAGAAGATTTCATGCTAAGTGCAAATGAAGTTATTGGAGAGCATTTCTTCTGGGTGCAAGTACCATTTATTTATCGTATTCATGAAGAGCCAAAAATGGAAAAACTTAGACAATTTTTCGATATTGCGGCTAGTCTTGGATATAGAACAAAAGGAAAAATTGAAGAAATTGAACCTTATATGCTTGCCAATATGCTTGGAAAATTCAAAGGTGAAGTGGTAGAACCGATGCTTTCTACAATTCTACTGAGAACCATGAATCAAGCTAGATATTCTACTAACAATATTGGCCATTTTGCATTAGCGACAAAATATTATACTCACTTTACGTCACCAATAAGACGATATCCTGACTTACTTGTACACAGAATGATAAGAACTTATCTATTTAATGGAGATGTATCGGATAAAACTATTGATAATTTTATAACAAAAACTGCCGGAATTGGCAGAAAGTTCTTCGGAATATGAAAAACGAGCTGTAGATTGTGAACGTGAAGTTGATAGAATGAAAAAGTGCGAGTATATGCTGAAAATATCAAGAACAGACGTTTAGAGGATTATTTCTAGTGTTACTAACTTTTGGAGTATTTATAACGTTAGAAAGAAGTAATATTGAAGTTTAGTTCATATTAAAGCTATGAATGATGATTATTATACATACGATCAAAAAATATGATATTAATCGGAAGAAGAAAGAAAAAGTATACCGACTTGGAGACGAGGTCATCGTTAAAGTCGCAAATGTTGATTTAGAAAATCAGGAGATGATTTAAAATATTAAAACATAAATCAATAATAAGTAATAAGTAGGGAAGATATTATGAATAAAGAAAATTACAGTAATAGCTCAGAATAAAAGCAAATCATGATTATTTCATAGAAGAAACATATGAAGCAGGTTTAGTTTTAACTGGTACAGAAATAAAAATCAATCCGCCGTGGAAGAATTAATTTAAAGGATTCTTTATTGCCAAAACAAGATTAGGGTGAAATGTTTGTATATAATATGCATATTTCTCATTTCGAAGAGGAAATAGATTTAATCATGAACCATTAAGAGTAAGAAAAATTATTACTAAAGAAAAACAGATAGCTGCATTAACTAATATTCAAAATGAAATAGGAATGAGTATTGTTCCATTGAAACTTTTATATTAAAAATGGTTATGCTAAGCTATTGATAGGGGTTGCTAAAGGTAAAAAGAATTATGATAAACGTCATGTGTTGAAGCAAAAAGAAGCTAATAAAGAAATAAATAGAGTATTAAAAAGATAAACAAAAGTATTAAAAAACTACGTATTATTTTATAAAAATATAGAGGAACATATTGTGATAAAGTTTGTTACAACATGTTTTTATTATATGAAGTATAAAATAATAGAAGAATTTTTACTTATAAATTAAATTACTTGAATTTATATTTATTTAAAATAGAACTGTTATAAAAAGTATGTGATCAGAAAAATATATATTATTTTTCTTTGGTATTAGTGATTTTTAAGAATGTTGTAAAAATAATAAAAACGCTTTACATTTAAAATGAAAGCGTGCTACAATATTTAATGTAAACAAGAAAATCGTTGATAAATCACCATCAAATACAAAAAGAGTTATTATATCTAACAGAAAAAAATGAAACAGTAAAAACTGTTATATATCTGAATAGTGAAGGTAGAGAGAAACCGTATTTAGAATGAACAGTTAAGAATTTTTACGATATTTTATTTTTAGTTAACATATTATTTGAGTAGTTAAAAACAATAGATTTTCACAAACAAAACAAAATATATTTATACAAAGGAGAAGTGTATTTATGGAAAAATTCACTCAATTATTACAGCCGGTGGCTGATAATTTATATCTTTCTGCACTTGTTGCATTAATCCCGATTGTGTTTTTACTTAGTAGCACTAGCAGGATTCAAAGTTAAAGGGTGGTTAACAGGACTTTTAACTTTAATAGTAGCAATTGTAATTGCATGCGTATTCTTTAAAATGCCATTCCAATTCGCAGCGTTCTCAACAATTCACGGTATGGTATACGGTATTATGCCTATCGGTTGGATTATTTTAACATCAGTATTCTTATATAAAATGACAGTTAAAACTGGTCACTTTGATATTATCAGAGACAGTATTACTTCATTAACTGATGACCGTCGTATCCAAGCATTAATCATTGCATTCTCATTTGGAGCTTTCTTAGAAGGAGCTGCAGGATTTGGAGCACCGGTAGCAATCACAGCTTCATTATTAGTAGGTTTAGGATTTAAACCACTTTATGCTGCAGGTGTTTGTATGATTGCTAATACTGCACCGGTTGCATTCGGAGCAGTTGGAGCACCGGTAACAGCTATGGATGGATTAGCAACTTATGCAAATGGATCACCAATCGCAGCTGCTGAAATCGCAGCTATGATTGGACGTCAATTACCATTAGTGTCTATCTTTATTCCATTCTACTTAGTATTAATCATGGCTGGATTCAAGAAAACATTAGAAGTATGGCCTGCATTATTAGTTTCTGGTGGATCATTTGCGATAGCACAATTTATAAGTTCTAACTTTATGGGAGAACAATTACCTGATATTCTTTCTTCATTAATATCATTAGTTTCAATCGTTGTTTTACTCAATTCTGGAAACCAAAAACAACTTGGAGATTTGCTGATGAAAAAGAAGATAGTGGAAAAAGATACTGTTAAAGTAAAACACAGCTTAAAACGAAGTATTAGTTGCTTGGTCACCATTCGTAGTATTAACAGTGATTATCTTCATGGACTATGAAATCTTCTAAAAGCATTCTTCAAAACAATTGCTTTAAATCTGAAGGTTCCATTTATTCACAACAATATTATCAGTTCAGTATCTGGTAAAGAAATAGCTGCAATATTCAAATTAGATATACTAGGATCAATTGGTACAGCAATCTTAGTAGCAGCATTAATTTCTAAATTTATTATTAAAATTAGTTGGAAAGATGCAGCTGTAACATCTCGTACAAACATTTAATGAAGTTAAAATTGCATTACTAACAATCTGTTTTGTAGTAGGATTTGCTTACATCATGAATGCATCAGGTATGTCAAATACTCTAGGATATGCTTTAGCGGCAACTGGAGGAGCATTTAAATTCTTATCTCCAGCACTTGGATGGATTGGAGTATTCATCACTGGTTCTGATACATCAGCTAACTTATTATTCGCAAATTACAACAAGTTACAGCTAGCTAAGTAGGAATGGATCCATTATTAGCGGTGGCAGCTAACGCATCAGGAGGAGTAGTAGGTAAAATGATTTCTCCACAATCTATCGCGGTAGCAGCTGCAGCGGTTGGATTAGTAGGAAGAGAGTCAGACTTACTTAAATTTACAGTTAAACACAGTTTCATCCTATTAATTATTGTGTGTGCTATTATTGCACTTCAATCAACAGGAGTACTTGGATGGATGGTTCCAGTACACCCATAATAAAAGAATAATATGAGATCGAGGATACTCGATCCTTTCTCTATGAAAGTGCTAACGAAAAATATTTTTAAATTATAGAGTTTTAGCTAGTATATTTGTTTACAATAAGATGAAATAGTGGTATTATTGATAGGTTAGATTAAATAAAATGTATTCAAGAAGTTAGTATGTTTTTATAAAGTAAGAACAAGGAGAAAAATGTCAGTACAATTAAGAGACGATGTTAGAAATATTGCAATTATAGCTCACGTTGACCATGGTAAAACAACATTGGTTGATGAATTATTAAAACAATCAGAATTTTTCCGTTCAAATGAGCATGTAGAAGAAAGAGCAATGGACTCTAACGATTTAGAAAGAGAACGTGGAATTACGATCTTAGCGAAAAATACAGCTATTGATTATAAAGGTAAAAGAATTAATATTCTTGATACACCAGGACACGCAGACTTTGGTGGAGAAGTAGAACGTATCATGAAAATGGTTGATGGTGTTCTTCTAGTAGTAGATGCTTATGAAGGACAATGTCTCAAACACGTTTCTGTTCTTAAAAAGCTTTTAGAACAAAACTTAAAAACCAATCGTTGTTGTAAACAAAATTGATAAACCTTCAGCTCGACCAGAAGAAGTTGTGGATGAAGTTATCGATTTATTTATTGAATTAGGATCAAACGATGAACAACTTGAATTCCCAGTTGTTTATGCATCAGCAATCAATGGAACAGCTTCTTTAGAAAGTGATCCAAATGCTCAAGAAGAAAACATGCAATGTTTATATGAAAACAGTAATCGATTATGTTCCAGCACCAAAAAGACAATAGAGATGAACCTCTACAATTCCAAGTGGCATTATTAGACTACAATGACTATGTTGGTCGTATTGGTATTGGACGTGTATTCCGTGGAAGTATGAAAGTAGGGGAATCAGTATCTCTTATGAAACTTGACGGAACAGTTAAAAACTTCCGTGTAACCAAAATTTTCGGTTACTTGGATTAAAACGTGAAGAAATTCAAGAAGCACATGCAGGTGATATCGTTGCAGTAAGTGGTATGGATGATATTAATGTTGGGGAAACAGTTTGTCCAACAGATCACCAAGAAGCATTACCAGTACTTCACATTGATGAACCAACATTACAAATGACTTTCTTAGTAAATAACTCACCATTTGCTGGTAAAGAAGGTAAATTTGTTACAGCTCGTAAATTAGAAGATAGATTAATGCAACAATTAGAAACAGACGTTTCATTACGTGTAGAACCTAATACAAGTGATTCATGGGTAGTTAGTGGACGTGGAGAACTACACTTATCAATTCTTATCGAAAACTTACGTCGTGAAGGTTTTGAGCTTCAAGTATCTAAACCAGAAGTAATTATTCGTAATATCGATGGTGTTGATTGCGAACCAGTTGAACGTGTACAAGTTGACGTACCAGATGAAAGTGTTGGTGCGGTTATTGAATCACTAGGACAACGTAAAGGGGATATGGTAGATATGCAAGCTGATGGAAATGGACAAACTCGTCTTATCTTCAATGTACCAGCTCGTGGTCTTATCGGATACTCTACAGAATTCATGTCTATGACTAAAGGATATGGTATTATTAACCACACATTCGATTCTTACCAACCAATGCAAAAAGGACGTGTTGGTGGACGTCGTAATGGGGTATTAGTAGCTCTAGAAAATGGTCAAGCTACAGCATACTCTATCTCAAGTTTAGAAGATCGTGGTACAGTATTTATTGAACCAGGTACTGATGTTTATGGTGGTATGATTGTTGGAGAAAACAGCCGTGAAAATGACTAACAGTTAACATCACAAAAGCTAAAGCTCAAACAAACGTACGTTCTTCAACTAAGGACCAAACAGTAACACTTAAAAAGCTCGTATCATGACTTTAGAAGAGAGTCTTGAGTACTTAAGTGATGATGAATACCTAGAGGTAACTCCAGAGTCAATTCGTCTACGTAAAAAGAATTAGATAAAGCAGCTCGTGAAAAAGCAGCTCGTAAAGCTAAATATTCAGAAGAATAAAATTAAAAGAAACTTTTGCTAGGAAACTATTTCGAAAGTTTTTATAAAGAAAATTATTGTATATTTATGAAAAATGTATTAGTTTATAGAGATACAAAATAATTATTTTAATAGAATCTTATATTTTTCGAATATAATAATTTTTCTGTTTTTAATTTATATGTAGATTAACTTTTATATGATGATATAATATGTATTGAGATAACTCTATAAAAATATTATAAAAACTAAGAGGGCATAATTATGTCGAAAAAAATATGATGTTGTTATAAAATCTACAGGAATGGGTAGTGGAGAACAAGAATTAAGTGATAACCTTATGAAGGGTTTTCATTCACACACTAGCTCAAAAAGAGCATTTACCAGCTCATATTATATTTTTATGGTGAAGGGTGAAAATATACAGCTAAAGGATCTGAAGCACTTGAAGATTTGAGCGACTTAGAAACCAGAGGTGTTAAAATACTTTCATGTGGAATTTGTGTAGACTATTATGATTTGACAGATTATTTAAAAGTTGGAGGACTTACAACTATGTCAGAAGTAATCGATATTTTTATCAAATAGTGACTTAATAGTTGAACCATAGTATAAAAAGGAAGGCTAGAACAAATTCTCAGCCTTTTTATTGGAGGTAATGATATGAAAAATAAATCATTTAAGCCGTTTACCACAACTTTAATAGGTAGTTTGCCGAGGTCTAAGGAATTACTACTTTTTAAAAAGAAAGTTGTAACAACAGTGATAAATTTAGTAAGGTATATTTAAAAATATATCGATGAAACAAATGAAGTAATTTCATTTCATGTGGAGTAGAGGTAATTGTTAGCGTGAATTAAATCGAGGATAACTATATAGAGTTATATAGGTGAAATCGTTGATGGTGTAAAAATTATTAACTCTTGAAGAGTTAAAAAGAATTAACAGGAAATAATGAAAACTTTAGTAAGAGTTTAAAAAGAGATGGATGCTTCAGATAATAGTATGAATAGTCCTATTTGTTTTGAGAAAATCAATACAAAAGTTAGGTTAAATAAAAAAAGAGATAGAAGTACTAAAGGATAGTTCAATAGAACATTACAAATGTACATTACCAAGTCCATATTTATTAACTCAGATCAATGTGGTTAAAAAGAAATTACGGGAAATTCGTACGAGAGTAGAAATGAACTAGAGAAGATGTTGTAAAACTTTTACGTCATGAAATTAGAGAATTAGTAAAAGAAGGAGTAAAAGATCATCCAGATAGATGAACCAATATTATCAGAAGTCGTCTTTACTAATTCTAAATCAGATAATTCCTTTTACTGAGGCGCTTTATCGGAAAAAGTCAAGGTTGACAAAGAGTTAAAGTTTGCTAAAAATTTATTAATAGAAGTGTTAGATGAAATAAATTCTCGCGACGATGTAATGAGTATTATGCATGTATGTAGAGGAATTGGACAAAAGATGAAAGTGTATTACTTGAAGGGGCATATGATAAACTTGGAAAATTTTTCGATTCTCTTAAAGTAGATATGTTGGCATTAGAATTTTTCAACACCTCGAGCAGGAGAAGTGGAAAAATTGTTTTTATAATAATTTTCTAGATACAAAAATTATTTTTAGGTTTTGGATGTATAAACCCAAGAAGCGACAGAGTTGAAACAGTTGATGAGAGTTGTAAGAAATGTAGAAAAAGTATTAGAATTCTTACCACCTGAAAATGTATGGCTAAATCCTGACTGTGGATTTGCTACATTTTCTAGAAGACCATTAAATCCATATCCTATAATTCATTAGAAAAATATGGTAGAGGCTTCAAGAATCTTACGAGAAAAATATTGTAAATATTAGGAGTGACTCAAAAATCGTGATTTCGAAGAAATCGATTTTGTCGAGTCACTCCACTACAGTTTATTAGATATCTAAATAGCTTTTATAAAGCGTATTTAGATATCAATAAACCACTGCGTCTATGAGTTCTCATATACACCTTGTTAAATTCCAGGACTTTTGGGTCAGCTCCTAATTTTAACGAGTTATTAATTTTTAATTTCTAATTTACCATCTATTAAAGAGATATTATCCCCTTCTTTAACTTTTTTCGTATTGTTCTTTTGTTACTGTAACGTGTTTAGTTTCCCCATCTTTAGTTTTTATTTCGAGCATATAGACAGGAACTTTTGAATCTTTAACATTGTCGACTAATTCTTTTTGTTTATCACTAGCTTGAACATGATTGTGTGATGTAGCTGAACTGAATAATGTATACCATAGAAGTGCATTCGTTATATTACTTCCTGAAAAGAAAAACCACTACTTCTATAATTATTATTTATATAATCTGTATATTGCTTCTTATATCCTTGATTATTGTAGCTATTGTAATTTTTTTATTATATGAGCCACCTGAATTTTTGTAAAGTTTTTGTAGTATTTGTAGTTGGTTTACTGCTTGATGTAGAAGCAGTAGGTTTTGAACTAGAGTTAGTGCTTGATGGTTTAGATGTACTAGGTTTAGAGCTAGGTCTTGGAGCACTTGGTCTCGCTGATGATCCTTTTGCCTCTATAAGATTAATATTTGATGCACTTATTGTAGAAAATATTAATGTAGATGTCAGAAATAAACTTGTTATTTTTAACTGTATTCTTTTTCATAGTATTATCCTTTCGAGAGAATTAATTATTTTTCAGTACTGCGTTTAGCTACGACAGTCCCTTCAATATTTTCTTGAGAATTTGTTTCACTTTTACAGTATTTTCAATATTAGTTTTTATCATCTACTTTATTATCTTTTGTTAGAATTGTTATTAAAGTAATAATATAAGCCAAAACCTACAATTGTGATAGTTAATAAAGTAAGGAATATTTTTAAAAATCTAGCCATATTAGAACCCTCCTAATACGTATCCTTTCATATCTAATGCACGTTTTAATCTATCGTATTCTGATGCAGGTACTTCTAATTCTTCTCCATTTACTTGAGAAATAGTTGCATATTCATCATTTAGGCCTTTCCAAATATCGACAATATTGTTTAGATTTAGTAATCCTCGATTCCCGTCAATTAAAGTAATTTCAAACCAATTCATAAAATTACCTCCCTTATATTTATTCTGACTAAATTATAACATAATTTAAAAGAAAAAAATAGTATAGCAGTTAGTGGATGCTATTTTAGTTGAATTTTTGGTTAAGATAAAATGATGCTTATAAGTAAAATTAATGTATATTTTTAGAAAATTTGATATAATTAAAGTAACAATACTAATAGTGAGGACAGAACAATGAAAAATATCTGTGATAGGTTCAGGAAGTTGGGGACTGCTTTATCTCAAGCAGTTGTAGATAATGGACATGAATTACGCTTATATTCAAGAAGTGAAAAATCAAGAGATGAAATAAATGAAAAATCATACAAATAGTAGGTATTTAAAAATGCTATTTTACCAAAAGAAGTCGTTGCTACTAGTAGTTTAAAAAGAAGCAGTTGAGTTTGCAGATGTAATTGTTATTGCAGTTCCTACAAAAGTAATGAGAGAAGTAGCAAAGGATATTAACAACTATCTAGAACGTCCTAAGTTTATTATTCATGTTTCTAAAGGTTTAGAGATGGAAACTAATAAGAGAATGTCAGAAGTTATATCTGATGAAATTGATAGTGATAAACTAAAAGGGGTAGGTGTATTAAGTGGTCCTTCTCACGCAGAAGAATTAATATTAAGAAATCCTACAGTAGTTGCTATTGCATCTAAAAATGATGAATTAAATAAAGTAGCACAAGAAATATTCCATAATAAATATTTTTAGAATTTATGTTAATAAAAGATTTGATTGATGTTGAAGTTGGTGGTGCATTAAAGAATATAATTGCCCTTGGATGTGGAATAATAGATGGAATGGCTTTATGGGGATAATGCCAAAGCAGCATTATTAACACGTGGGTTAATCGAGATAACAAGATTAGGGAAAAACTAGGTGCAGATGAAATGACATTCTTAGGTCTTGGAGGAATAGGTGACTTAGTAGTAACATGTACATCTAAACATTCAAGAAACTACAATTGCGGTTATTTAATAGGACAAGGATATTCATTAGAAGAAGCAATTGAAAAATTAGATATGGTAGCTGAAGGTGTGAGAACTACAAAAAGTATGTTATTTCTTGTCTAAACAATTCGATGTGTATATGCCAATAACAGAGAATATATACAAAGTACTATATGAAGGATTAAGTATTAAAGACTGTGTTAATAACCTTATGAATAAGATGGCAGCGGAAGAATTAAATAAATTTGAATAAATAAGTTTACGTTTTAGTAGAAAGATAAAATAATTTGAAAAATTACTAATTAAAAATATAGAAAAATGCTAAAATTATATAATAAAACCCTTGATTATTAGCGATTTATATGGTAATATTTAATAAGTGAAACGGTAGAACCGTTACTCAATAATGGAGGTAAAGAATTAATGAATAAATCAGAATTAATTTCAAAAGTTGCTGAGAAATCAGGACTACAAAAACAAGCAACTGCTGCTATCGAAGCATTCTGTAGAAACAGTTGAAGAAACTTTAGCTAAAGGTGAAAAATCCAAATTATCGGATTTGGTAACTTTGAAGTTAGAGAAAGAGCTGCTCGTAAAGGACGTAACCCTCAAACTAACGAAGTTATCGAAATTGCTGCAAGCAAAGTTCCTGCTTTCAAAGCTGGTAAAAGCTCTTAAAGACGCAGTTAAATAATAATAATTTAATTCAAAAGAGGAGTTACTATTTAGTAACTCTTTTTTATAAAAATGGAGGATAGTTTTGAAAAATAAAGAACAATCACAAGAACTTATAAAAGACATTATTAGAAAATATTGGTGAAGATACATCAAGAGCTGGATTACTAGATACACCTAAAAGAGATGTGTAAAAATGTATGAAGAGTTATTATCTAAAACAAATGTAGATCCAAAAGAAGAGATAAATACATTTTTTTGAATCAGATAATGATGAACCTATTTTAGTAAAGGATATTCAGTTTTATTCATTATGTGAGCATCATATGCTACCTTTCTATGGGGTATGTCATATAGCATATGTTCCAAATAATATTACTGGGCTTAGTAAACTTGCTCGTCTAGTTGAAAGTGCTAGCTGTAGACTTCAAATTCAAGAAGATATGACACTTATGTTGGTAAAAAGCGATTGAAGAGCAATTACAACCCGAAAAGGTGTATGTAATTATTGAAGCGGAGCATATGTGTATGGCTATGCGTGGAATCAAGAAAAATTGGATCAAAAACAGTAACTAGTAAAAACTGGTATTTTCTTAGAAGATACAGAATTAGTAAAAGATATTCAATATAAAATCAAGTTATAGTATTAACAGGGAGTAGATTATGAAAGAAAGTAGTTATATTATTATTAGAGCTGAAGTAGATAATGTAAAAGTTATTACTAAGAAGACGAATAATGAAGAAGTTTTAGAAATATTAAATAAGGGAGAAGTTATAATTCTAAATATTTTTGATAATATTGTTAACTTTAAAGTTCAAGGAAGAGCAAGAATAGTATCAAATTTAGATCAAGTAATTTCAGAGTAAAATGTATTAACCTGCATAGGCTAACAAAGTAGTTTGTGTAGGTTTTTGTGAAAATATAGCTGAGATTGTTTTAAAGAGAAGTAATGTTATATATAATAGATTGTGATAATACTGAAAATATATTTTAGAAAGGAAAACTATGGTACTTGAAAATAAGCTTGGTATAACAGAAAGCTCAGTTTTAGCACGTGAAGAAGAACGCTTTAGTAAGAAAAAGGCGATTAAATTATTTACAGATGAGTTACTAAAAATAAAGAAGTAGGTAAGTTCTCTACCTTAGCCTTTATACATCAATATTTATTTGAAAGAAATTTATGGTTTTGCAGGAAAAGTAAGAAATGTTAATATAGGGATACACCCAAAGTACTAAAATTTAACAAAGTGTATATGAGAACTCATAGACGCAGTGGTTTATTGATATCTAAATTCGCTTTTTAAAAGCTTTTTAGATATTTAATAAACCGTGCGGGGGTGACTCGACAAAATCGATTTCTCTGAAATCACGATTTTTGAGTCACTCCCACCAGTTATGTTTTAGATTCTTCTTTAAAAGCATATCGATGAAATGCCGCAAAGTTCCTTTGAAGAGATAGTAGAAAAAAATATATTGAAATGAATATCGCTCATTCATTTTCGTGAAGGTAATAGCCGAGCTACACGTTTATGGTTAGATCATATACTAAAAAATCAAATTCAAAAAGTAATTGATTGGAATAAAATAGATAAAGAGGATTATTTAGTAGCAATGCAGCGTAGTCCCATAAGAGATATAGAAATTAAACATGTATTAAGAGGTGCCCTTATAAGTGATATTGATGATAGGAGATTTATATGGAGGGCTTGATGCAAGTTATTATTATGAAGGTTACATAGTTTATAATTCTAAAGATTTATTTTAAAATCAAAATAAAAAGTTCGCAGAAATTTTTCTACGAACTTTTTCATTATACTAGAATAGTAATTTATCTGCTCCACCTAGTTTGTAGTCTAGAGCTGCCATAGCAAGTACGTTAATAAAGTGCCATGGACGGTCAAATTCTGGTTGGAAGAATATATCAGCAAGTGCTAATTGTTCTAATGTCCAGTCTGATGCGATAGCTATAGATAAAGCTGCGATAGCACTAGATACGTCATGTTTAGACATGAATTGAGCTCCAAGAACTCTGTGTGTATCTTCATCGTAGTAGATTTTCATGTGAACTAAGTTGTTTTCTTTTCTCATGAAATCTGGGTAAATTTTTTCTTCTACATATTTAGAAGATACTTTACCATCGTATAAGCTAACACCGTTTTGAGATAATCCAGTACTTACAAATTTGTAATCAAAGAATGATAATGCAGATGTACCGTTTACTGCAGGCATTTTAGTTTTAGTACCCATAGCGTTTAATGCAGCAACTACACCTTGACGGCGAGCTAAAGTAGCAAGAGCTATTGGTAATTCTCCACGTGTTGGAGCATATGGAAGTAGCGTAGAGTCTCCTCCAGCATATACATCTTTAGCAGAAGTTTCTAAGTATTCGTTAGTAACAACAAAACCACGTTCTGTCATTTCTAATTCTCCATTTAACCATGAAGCATCTGGACGAACACCAACAGAAACGATTACTGTATCTGCTTCGTATTCACCTTGATCAGTTACTACAGAAGTAACTTTTCCGTTTTCACCTTTTGAATGAAAAGAACTTTTCTCCACCACGAACTTTAAGGTTGTGTTTAGCACCTTCTTCAGTAAGGATGTCAGTTAATTCTTGGTCTAAATATGTATTTAAGATTCTTGGTGCGAAGTCAACGATTGTTACATCGATACCATGTTTTGCATAAGATTCTGCAACTTCAAGACCAATATATCCACCACCAACTACAACAGCTTTTTTTACTGTTTTTGCATACAATCGTATACAGCTTGAGTGTCTTCTGGTCCACGGAAAGTGTGGATGTTTTCTAATTCAATTCCTTCGAATGGAGGTTTAATTGCAGCTCCACCAGGACTTAATAATAATTTATCGTAACTTTGTTTTCTTCACCAGCTGGTGTTTTAACAACAACATATTTCTCTTTTGAGTTTAATCTACAACATCACTATTACAGTGGATGTTAATACCTTGAGAACAGTAAGATTCTTCTGTCGCAAAGTGTAGTTCAGATAACGCTTTAGATGTCCCATCTAAATAAGATTAGCTACCTCAACCCATAAATGAAGCCCCAGCGCCTCTTTCGTATAAGTGAATTTCAGCATTAGGCTCGTTTTTTTAAAATAGTTTGAACAGCTTCGTAACCGAAGTGAGATGTTCCAACAACTACATATTTCATATATTTTCCTCCTAATAATATTTTAATTTTGAATTTTTCCCGTATAATTACTATCTTATCATTATACATTTAGTATTATAACATATAATGCTAAAATATAAAAATAATGTGAATAGGGAAAAATGATGAGAAAAAGGCTTTTGTTATCGTTTTACTAATTTAGAAAATATGTTCCTTATTATAAACAATGTTGTCAAATATTTATTTTCAAAACATTAAAAAGATTAATAATCATATAATATAAAAATTTATAATTTGACTTTTTGACTTTTTGTTTTATTATATATTTCAGTGTATAATATAAAGTAAGAATAAAAATAAAAGAGGTTATTAATATGATTAAACCATTATTTTGATAATGTATTATTAAAAAGTGCAAGAAGAAAAAGCAACGACTAGTGGAATAGTGTTAGCTTCTAAAGAAGATACTTCAAATATCGCTGTAGTAGTTGCTTTAGGGAGAAAGTTGTTTATTATCAAAAGATAATGATGGCGAATTAAGTGCTGGAGTAAAGTAGTCTTTTTCAGATAATTATAAAAAGGTAAGTTTCAAAAACGAAGAATACTTTTTAGTTAATGAAGAAGAAGTTCTTGCGGTTATTGAAGATAGGAGGAAACATGGTAAAAGAATTAAAAATTTTTCAGAAGATGCTCGTCAATCGATGAAGGTTGGTGTAGATAAACTAGCAAATGCTGTGAAAATAACATTAGGACCTAAAGGAAGAAATGTAGTATTAGATAGAAAATTTGGATCTCCGCTAATTACTAATGATGGAGTATCTATTGCCAAGGAAATAGAATTAGAAGATCCATATGAAAATATGGGGCAAAATTAGTAGCAGAAGTAGCGAATAAAACTAATGAAATTGCTGGTGATGGAACTACGACAGCTACTATTTTAGCTCAAGCAATGATAACGGAAGGTTTAAAAAAATGTTACTAGCGAGCAAATCCAATCGGAATTAGAAAAAGAATGGAAAAGAGCTGTAAAAGTAGCAGTTGAACGTCTTCGCGAAAATCAGTGTAACTGTGGATTCTAAGGATAAATTGCACGAAGTAGGAGCTATTTCAGCAGCTGATGAAGAAATAGGAAAATTCATTTCAGAAGCTATGGATAAAGTAGGTAATGATGGTGTTATTACTATCGAAGAATCTCAAGGTCTTGAAACAACTTTAGAAGTGGTAGAAGGAATGCAATTTGACAGGGATATTTATCACCATATATGGTAAGTGATACAGAGAAAATGATTGCTGATTTGGATAATCCTTATGTTCTTGTTACTGATAAGAAAAATTAGTGCAGTTCAAGAAATTTTTACCAGTATTAGAAAAGTAGTTGCAGCAGCGAAACCATTACTTATTATTGCAGATGATGTTGAACAGGAAGCTGTTGCGACGCTTGTTGTAAACAAACTTCGTGGTACTTTTTAATGTTGTAGCAGTGAAAGCTCCGGGATTTGGTGAAAGAAGAAAAAGCGATTTTTAGAGGATATAGCTATTCTTACTGGTGGAACATTAATTACTGACGATTTGGGTCTTGAACTAAAAGATGCTAATATTACAATGTTAGGTAAAAGCAGCTAAAAGTAAGCGTAACGAAAGACAATACTGTAATCGTTGGTGGTAAAAGGTGATAAAGAGAAAATTGACAGCAGAGCACAGCAAATTAAAGCACTTTATGCAGAATCAAGTTCTGAATTTGATCGTGAAAAATTACAAGAAAGACTAGCGAAACTTTCAGGTGGTGTTGCAGTTATTAAAGTTGGAGCAGCTACTGAAACAGAATTAAGGAAAGAAAACTTCGTATTGAAGATGCTTTAAATTCAACTAGAGCTGCAGTAGAAGAAGGTATAGTTCCTGGTGGTGGAACAGCACTTGTCCAAGTAATCTCTGAAGTTGAAAAACTAGAAGCAGTTGGGAGATGAACAAACTGGTATAAACATTATTAAAAAGCGCTTGAAGCTCCAGTTCGTCAAATCGCTGAAAATGCGGGATTAGAAAGTAGTGTAATTGTAGCTAAACTAAAAAGTAAGTAGGGGTATGGATTCAATGCTGCTACTGAAGAATGGGTTGATATGATTAAAGCAGGTATAGTTGATCCGACAAAAGTAACTCGTTCTGCATTACAAAATGCAGCAAGTGTATCAAGTTTATTCTTATCAACAGAAGCAGTTGTGGCAGATGTATCAAAAAGATGAACCTATGCAACCTCAAATGCCAATGATGTAAAAATTTATAGATTAAACAGATAATTTGAATATTTTTCCATGATATTATAAAATAAAAACATAAGTAATAAAGGAGACAGAAACAATGAGAGAAATTACAGATAAAGAATTTTTGAACTATCAAAAACTGATAGCGTAAAAAGTATTTGATTTTTGGGCACCATGGTGTGGTCCATGTAAAATGTTAGCACCAGTATTAGAAGAGTTTCTAACGAATTAACTAACATTGAATTTTTATAAAGTTAATGTTGATGAAAATCAAGAAGCAGCTGGTGAATTTGGAATTATGTCAATTCCAACTCTACTAATTATGAAAAAATGGTGAAGTATTAGAAGAAAAACTGGGATACCAACCAAAAGAAGCGTTAGTAGAATTACTATCTAAATACTAATAAAAAGAGGCTGACCCAAAAGTCATAAAATTTAACAAAGTGTATATGAGAACTCATAGACGCAGTGGTTTATTGATATCTAAATTCGCTTTATAAAAGCTTTTTAGATATCTAATAAACTATGCGGGGTGACTCTACAAAATCGATTTCTTTGAAATCACGATTTTTGAGTCACTCCCTTTTTATTAAGAACAAAACAAGGAATAGCATTTGATTAAGCCATTCCTTGTTTTTCATTTAATTAATAATTTTTAAATATTGATCAATTTCCCAGTCTGTAACTTGAGTTCTAAATGAATCCCATTCGATTGATTTTTGCTTCAATAAAAGTTATAGAAGATATGGTCACCAAGAGCTTCTTTCATAATAGAAGATGAAGATAGTTCTTTAAGGGCTGTGTATAATGTTGATGGTAATTCATCTATACCATTTGCGATTCTTTCTTCACGAGTCATAACATAAATATTACTTCTAACTTCAGGTGCTGGAACTAGTTTATTTTCAATTCCGTCTAAACCTGCCGCTAAGATTGTTGTCATTGCTAAGTATGGATTTGCAGCTGGATCTACTGATCTAACTTCTACACGTGTAGATTTACCACGTGCAGCAGGAATACGAACTAGAGGTGAACGGTTTGAAGTTGACCATGCAACATAGCAAGGTGCTTCATAACCAGGTACTAAAACGTTTATATGAGTTTACTGTTGGATTACATACAGCTGTAAAACTACGAGCGTGTTTAAGAATTCCTGCGATGAAGTGTGATGCAACTTCACTTAAACCATTTTCACTATTTTCATCATAAAAGCTGTTTTCACCATTGCTGAACATAGAAACGTTACAGTGCATTCCAGAACCGTTAATACCAAAAATAGGTTTTGGCATAAATGTAGCATGTAGGCCATGTTTTCTAGCAATAGTTTTTACGATTAATTTGAAAGTTTGAATGTTATCACAAGCTGAAATTACATCGTCATATTTAAAGTCGATTTCGTGTTGTCCAGGCGCAACTTCGTGGTGACTTGCCTCAATGTCAAATCCAAGACGTTCTAATTCAAGTACGATATCACGACGAACATTTTCTCCTAAATCAACTGGAGCAAGGTCAAAAATAACCACCATTATCATTTAATTCTAAACTTGGTTCACCATTTTCTTTAAGTCTGAATAAGAAGAATTCTGGTTCAGGACCAAGATTTAAAGTATCGAATCCAAGTTTTTTCATTCTTTCAAGAGTTCGTTTTAAATTACCACGTGGATCCCCAGCAAATGGTTTACCATCAACTGTGTATACATCACAGATAAAACGGGCAACTTTTCCATATTCACTATCCCATGAAAATACTAAGAATGTATTTAAGTCAGGGTATAAGTACATATCACTTTCTTCGATACAGAACGAAACCTTCAATTGATGAACCGTCAAACATCATTTTGTTATTTAATACTTTTTCAATTTGACTAATTGGTACTTCTACGTTTTTATAGTTCCAGTGATATCAGTAAATTGTAATCGAATGTATTTAACATTTTTCTTCTTCAATTCTTTTAATAATTTCTTCTCTAGTAATAGTTTTAGCCATGTCGTCTCCTTGTTATTTGAAAATATATATTGTAAAAATCTAACATTAAAAATTTATTGTTTTTCTTGCTATAAAATCTTGATAAATCACCACGTCCAATAGAGCGTTCCCTTGGTAATCTACTTGGTCCAGCAAATATATCATTATGGATAATTTGCCTAATTTTGATTGTTTCAGCAGAGACAGTTTTCTTATTTATAATCTCATCGATTGCTTTTAGGCTGAAGCCTTTTGTAAGTAGGTCTTTAATAGTTAATAATTTATCAATGTCATTGAATGAAAAAGTCTAGTGTTCCCTTCAGTACGTTTTTGGAGTGAAGAGTTTTCTTCATAGTATCGTATTTGTCTTGCAGTAAGCTGGGTAATTTTTGTTACTACACTTATAGAAAAACTGGAAGATTTTTTTGTAATCTTTAAAACCCCATAATAGTACCTCTCTAATCAGATTTTGTGAAATAAATATTTTATATCTATAAGTATAATAACAAAAATGTATAAAATAAAGTGTATTTATAAAATCTAACATATATAAATATATATATCAAAAGCACAGTTTTATTGAGTTTTTAAATATCTATATAAAGTGTGTTTAAAATTTTTATAAATCATGATAAAAATAAGGTTATATAAAAAAGAAAGGATGATAGTATGAGCGATATTTTTTTATCTGTTATAGTTTTTATTATTACATTCGTACTACTATTAGGTTCATATATAATGTTAGTGGCAAATAGAAAAAAATAAAAGACGTATGGATAAGGTATTGACATTGGTAGCAGCGTATAGTTTAGTTAGTGCTTTAGTATTTTGCTATCAATATTTATACTTATAAAATAATTACAATTAAATATTAAGTTTGGATGGGAAAATTTTGAAAAAGATTCCTTGTTTAAAGGGACTGCTATACTTAGCATAGTTTAATTTTGACAAAAGTGTTAGGAGCTGTATATCTAATTCCATTCTATCAAATTATTGGTGGAGAAGAGCAGATGGCTCTGTTCAACTATGGATATAGTTATTATGCAACTATACTTGAGGGTTTCTGCCGCAGGAATTCCTTTAGCAATAGCAAAGTTAGTTGCAAAATATAATGCATTAGGAGCATATAGTATAAGTAGGAAAATATATAAATTAGGTTCTTGGCTTCTTGTGATAATGGGAATAGTTGGTTTCTGTATTTTGTGGTTCTGGATTTATTTCAGAACAAATATTAATAAAGTAATCAACAAAAATTCACTCCTCAAGAAGGAGCATTGGTGCTTAAAAGCTTGAGCTTCGGTATTCCTCTTGTGTTAATTTCAGCGGGAATTCGTGGACTATTTCAAGGACATGAGATTATGTTACCTTCTGCACTAAGCCAATTTGTTGAACAAGTAGCTCGAATTGCTTTTTATGTTAGGGTGCAACATATTTTTATTATGAGAGTTCTAGGATATGGAGTAGTTGAAGGAATGTTAGTGCAACTTTTGCAGCAGCTGTAGGAGCTGTGTTTTCTTTAATTACGTTATCCTTTTTATACTAAATATAGAAGAGTTTGACTTCAATATTTCCAAAAGATAGTAATCATATAGAGGTTTCTACAGTGAATTAGTAAAAGAATTTTTATCTGTTTCAATTCCATTTATATTCATTGTCGGATTATTTCCAATTTTAAATATAATTGATCAAACATAATTTTTATTCATGGTATGACGAAAATAGGTAAGGCTGATATTGTAGATGGAAGGTTCTCTGCATTGCAACTTGTTAATAAAGTAGTAATGATAGCTGTAGCGATTGCTCCGGCATTTTCTAGTACTTTTTACCTTCAATTACGCGATTATTTGCTCAAGGTGATAAATCGAGTGTTAGTACTCAGATTAACAAAGTAATTTTAGCTCTTATGATGATGGTGTTTCCGGCATTGGTAGGAATGTATGTACTTGCTGATCCACTATATTCTACTTTTTATAGTAGAAGTCTTATAAATGCTGATTTACTTAGATTTTATTTGACCTCTTGCATAATGTATTCTTTTTATAGTTTAACTAGTATAATAATGCAAGCTATAAATAAACAATTGATAAATTTAATAACTATTGCGGTAGGATTAGTAGTTAAATACGTGTCAATTACTCACTTGTAGTTAATTATGAAACGAACGGTGTAATTTTTGTCTTCTATTATGACTTATATAGTTATGTATTATTAACTTAGTAATTATAAATAGTGTAGTTAGACTTAAAGTTTTTAGAATTTTTATCGAAAATTAATTATTCTTTTTAAGCAGTTGTTTTATTATGTTTATTGCAGTTGCTGCGGTTTATGAGTCTATAGTTTCGAATTTCATCATTGAATCGAAGATATCTAGTATCATATTAATTATGATATGTGCTGTTATTGGTGCGACAACCTACTTCTTTAGTATCACTAGGATGAAATTTGATAAGTATTTATTTGCGAAAACAATTACCTTGGCATCATTAAGAAATCTAAGGAGAAGAGGATAATGAGACTAGATAAATATATTAGTACAACAACAACTCTAAGTAGAGCAGAAGCAAAAATTATAAAAAGGGAATATTTTATTAACGATAGTCTAGTAAAATCTCCTGATTTTTAAGGTTGATGAAATCAATGATCAGGGTTATAGTGAATGGTGAAAGGTTAGTTTATCAAAAAAATATGTATATTTAATGATGAATAAACCTCAAAATGTTGTATCAGCTACAGAAGATGCGATTGACAAAACAGTAGTTGATATTCTTGAAGAAAAGATCGCATACATAAAGGTCTTTCCTGTTGGTAGATTAGATAAAGATACCGAAGGATTGATGTTACTGACAAATGATGGTGAACTTGCTCACAAACTTATTTCTCCAAAAAAAGATGTAGAGAAGAAATACTACGTTGAAGTAAATGGAGAGTTGAAAAAAGAGTATATAGAAATAGTCAAAAGCCGGACTAGTTATTGATGGAGGATATGAATGTAAAAGTGCAAACTTGGATATACTTGAATCTTCTGTAGAGAAAAGTCGAGCATTTATTTCTATAACAGAAGGTAAATTCCATCAAGTTAAAAAGAATGATGAAGGTTCTTGGAACTACAGTAACATATTTAAAAAGGCTATCTATAGGTACTTTGATATTAGATGAAAATCTAAAATTAGGGAATATAGGTATTTAACAGAAGAGGAACTAAAAATTTAAATAAATAACGGAGGATATATATGAATATCAATTTTAAACAAGAAGTTCAAAAATCATAAGGAGGATCTACTAAAAGATTTATTCGAATTACTTAGTGTTCGTTCAATTTTAGGAACTGATATAACTGAAGAAACACCTTTCGGTAGTGGACCTAGAGAAGCTTTAGATTTAATTCTATCATTTGGTGAACGTGATGGGTATAAAACTAAATTAGTCGAAAATAAAGCTGGTCATATTGAAGTAGGTGAAGGTGAAGAATTGTTTGGTATTCTTGGACATGTAGATGTTGTTCCGGTTGTAGAGGCTGATTGGATTAGTCATCCATTTAAACCAGAAGTAAGAGATGGGAAAATTTATGCTCGTGGTTCATTAGATGATAAAGGTCCTACAATGGCTGCATACTATGCTGTAAAACTTCTAGATAAACTAGGAGTAAAATGGAATAAACGAGTTCGTTTAATTATCGGAAGTGATGAAGAAACAGGATTTAGATGTGTTAAATCGTACTTTGAGCATGAGGAACAACCTGCAACAGGATTTTACACCAGATGCTATGTTCCCTTTAGTATATGCTGAAAAAGCTCGTGTTACTTTTGATCACAAATTAATCTTTACTGATGAAGAAGGAACTTATAACTATAAACTTGTTAAATTCAATGGTGGTCAAGTTCTTAATATGGTTATTGCAAGTGCAGAAGCTGAATTAGAAGGTGATGCTAGCGATATTAAAGAAAAATTTGAAAAATTCTTAGCTAAAGAAAAACTTGAAGGAGAAGTAGCAGTAGGAGATACAATTAAACTAACTCTAAAAGGTAAAAAGCACACGGATCAACACCACAATTTGGTATTAATGGAGCTACAAAATTAGCAAATTTTTAAGTACATTAGTATTAGATACTAATGGTAAAAACTTTGTTGATTATATAGTAGAAAAACTTGCTAACGATCCATTTGGAGAAAAAAATTAGGAATTAATTATTCTGATGATGAAATGGGAGCAACTACATATAATTATGGTATTCTAAAAATATGATTTAGCAGAAAAAAATTGCTGTAGTATCAACTGATTGTCGTCATCCAATGAAGTTTAACTTAGTAGAAAAATTAGATGAAGTAAAAGTAGATAATATTAATATCGAAGTTACTAGTACAAAAGAGGCGCACTATGTACCGAAAGATGACGAGTTAGTTACTACTCTTATGGATGTATATAGAAAGTATACAGGAGATACTAAAAATGATGCGTTTGTTCTTGGTGGTGGAACATACTAGATGCTTGAAAAAGGTGTAGCATTTGGACTTCTTTTCCCAGGTAAACAAGATACAATGCACCAAGCAAAATGAATTTTTAGAAATTGAAGATTTATTATTAGCAACTGCAATTTATGCAGAAGGAATTTACAAGCTTTTGTGAGTAAAAATTTTATAAAAATATTTATTCAATATAATATTGTTGAAACTAAAATAAACATAAAAAAACTAAATCTCAAAAATATTCTATTGTTTTTATTATTAAAATTAGAATATCTTTGAGATTTTTAATTTTAATAAAAATAGCATCTTGAAAAATAAGTAAAAGAATGTAAAATATAAAGTGCATTATAATTTATAAAAGTACAAAAAGAGATTGAAGAAAGGAGCAGTAGAAAAATGTCTAAAGAATATTATCAAATGGGCTGGACTTTAGATGACATATCAAGAAGACTATTTTTGTTCGCGAGATAATCAACGTTACTTTATTATACTACTCCTATGATTTGCAAACTCTTTCAGCAGAGGAATTGTCCCAAGACTAAGATGGACGAAGCGAATAAGTAATGGAGATGTATTGATTGCTCAAGATTTTGAGAATGGTAGAACATTAAATACAGAGGACATGACTGATAAGCGTATTCCGAAATACTAAAAAGTTCATAAATCTACAAAATTAAAAAGAATTATGAAAGCGCAAGGGTATAATGAAGAAACAGCAGCTAGTTCTTTATATAATTTGAAATCTATAATTACAGATGAACTTCGTAAAAACAGTAATATTGTTAACGCGCTTAATTATTTGGAAAAATTCTATACCTGGAGATGATGTGGAGTATACTCCATGTCATACAGATTTACAAAAGATAACTGGTTGTTATCTGATCGAGAAACTGTTTTTAGTTGATTGGGAACACTCAATATTATGTGATCCGGCAATCGATATTTCATTTGTACTGTATAGATATATTCCCTCAAAAGCGAGTGGAATGAATGGTTAGCGATATATGGGCAAGAACCTACTTTAAAAATATAGAAATAGATTGAAGTGGTATATAACGTTACAATCAGTTATTATGATAGTTTGGTATCATGAGAAAAACAATTATCTGAAAATGAACTCATGGTTAATCTTTTTAGATAGAATATTTAACGATTTTTATTTAAAAGCATTAAATAGGAAAAACCTAATTAATGCTTTTTATTTTTTATAAACGGTGTAAAATATAAAGAGTAACATAATGTGTGTTAAAATGAATCAAAATTATGATTTTATATAGCTTATGTAATATTAATTGATATTAATTAGTTAATTAATATTTTAAGATGAAAAATTATTTTAATTTGATGATTTTTACTGTTATGTTAATAGAAACTTATGGGGTAATAGCATGACTATAAAAGATTATAAATTATATCTGATAGATTTAGATAATACTGTATATAATGGAGAAAAATCAGGTATGCTAAAAGAATTTGTTAAATATTTAAACGAAAAAGAATATAGACTATTTATTTTTAACAAATAATTCGACGAAAGAACCAAAAGATGTCGCTGAGCATCTTAAGAAATTTGATATACACTTCTGAAGAACATGTTTTTACTTCAAGTGATGCTACTAAAATTTATCTTGAATCTAAAGGATATAAAAAAACTATATGTAATAGGAGAAGCTGGGTAAAGAATACACTTAGTTCATTTTGCCAAAAGGATACTGAAGAATATGTTGAAGCAGTAGTAGTAGGTCTAGATAGAGAAACTTACATACGAAAAATTAGCTATTGCTACTAAAGCTATTCTAAATGGGGCAGAACTTGTTGGTACTAATCCAGACACATTATTACCTACTGCACATGGTTTCGTTCCGAGTAATGGAGGACAAGTCAAATACTTGGAATATGCAACTTCTACGTCTGCTACAATTATTGGTAAGCCTAGTAATATTATTATGGAATCTGCTATTAAATTATTTAATTATAGAAAAAGATGAAATAGTAATGGTAGGTGATAATTACGAAACAGATATTATGTCAGGTATAAATAGTGGAATAGATACAATTCATGTTCAAACAGGTGTGACAAGCTTCGAAGAATTGAAAGAAAAAGAGAAAAACCAACGTATTCAATAGAGAAACTTATATCAATTGATTAAATAGCAAGGAGAATAAAAATGATTATAAAAACTGAAGAACAATTACAAAAAAATGAAAGGAAATAGGTTTTATCTGTGCTACTATTCGTGATGAAATGGTAGCAGTGCCTGGTGTTTCAACAAAAGAACTTGATAATATCGCAAAAGAATTATTTGAAAAATACGGTGCAAAATCTGCTCCAATAACAGAGTACGATTTTTCCAGGCTATACATGTATTTCATTAAATTATCAAGCAGCACATGGGATTCCATCTAGTACTAAAATATTAAAAGATGGAGATTTATTAAATATAGATGTATCAGGATGCAAAGATGGATATTATGCAGATACTGGAATTTCTTTTGTAGTAGGAAAAGTTGACGATCCTATGAAAGAAAAAGTATGTGAAGTTGCTAAAAGAAGCATTTTATGAAGGTATTAAACATGCTGTTGCGGGAAGGAAAATTAACCAAATAGGAAAAATATACATAAAATAAAAGAGCATAAGTTAGAAGTAATTGAAAACTTAACTGGGCATGGAATTGGAACATCATTACATCAAGAACCACAACATGTATTCAACTATTTTGATCCTTGGGATAATATTATCCTAAAAAGATGGTATGTGTTTAGCTGTAGAACCTTTCGTATCAACAAAAGCAAAAACTGTAGGTAATTCAGAGTGAGACGAATGGGAATTAGTAGCAAATGATGGTTCTTATATTGCACAATACGAACATACGATAGTTGTTCGAGATAATCAAGAACCTTTAATATTAACAAAAATAGATTAATTTTTATTGAAAAAAGTTGACAAGTTAATAAAAATGTTTTTAAGATACTACTTATTAAAAACTACGGAGAGAAGAAAATGGCAGAAAATTGGTAATAGTCGAATCTCCTTCCAAAGCAAAAACTATTGAAAAATATCTAGGAAAAATATAGAGTAATATCTTCAAAAGGTCATATAGAGACCTTCCTAAAAAGCAGAATGGGAGTAGAAGTACTAGATAATGGAAATATAGATGTTGATTATATTTCTATAAGAGGAAAGGGTGATGTAATTAAATCTTTTAAAAAGAGGCTAAAGGGAAAAAGTTTTTCCTAGCATCCGATCCCGATAGAGAAGGAGAAGCAATAGCATGGCACATTGCTCATATTTTAGGATTAGATAATGCTTCTGATAATAGAATTGTATTTAATGAAATAACAAAGGATGCAGTAAAGATGCAATTAAACATCCAAGAAAAATCAATACAGACTTGGTTCAATCACAACAGGCACGAAGAATATTAGATCGTCTTGTAGGTTATAATATTTCTCCAGTTCTATGGAAAAAGTTAAACCGAAATTATCAGCTGGACGAGTGCAAAATGCTGCATTAAAAATTAATTGTAGATAGAGAGAAGAAATTCAAAATTTGTACCACAAGAATATTGGTCAATGCCTATAGACTTTATTAAGAATAGAAAAGTTTTTAACAGCTAATTTTTATTCGTATAAAAGGTGAAAAATCAAGCTTTGAAAGCAAAAGATGTAGAAAAATAAGAAAAAGCAATAAAAAGGTGATACATTTAAAGTAATAGATGTAGCGAAAACTAGAGAAAATAGGAATGCACCTAATGTTTATATTACTTCTACTATGCAACAAGATGCTTCAAGAAAGATTAATTTTAAAACTCGTAAAACAATGAGCGTGGCTCAAGAATTATACGAAGGAATTAATCTTAAAAAATTGAGGTGGCGTTACCGGATTAATTACTACATGAGAACAGATTCTACAAGAGTTTCTGATGAAGCGGTAAAAATGGCTAGTGATTATATTCTAATAATTTTGGTAAAGAGTATTTAGCAACATCAATAAAATCTAGAAAGTCTAGTAAAAATGTTCAAGATGCCCATGGAGGGTATTAGACCAACGAATGTTAATTTCACACAGATTCAATTAAGGAATATCTATCAAAATGATCATATAAGTTATATAAATTGATTTGGGAAAGATTTCTAGCAAGTCGCATGAGTGCGCAGTATATGAAACTAGTACAACTGCATTTGAAAATAACAAAGTTGTCTATCGTGGAGCACATTCTAAGCTTTTTATTTAATGGTTTTTAGCAGTGTTAAAAAGAAAAAGAGAAAAAAGTAAAACTTGCTCCAGAGTTTGAAGTTGGTGAAGATGCGAAAATTAAAGATATAAAGAAGAACAACACTTCACGCAACCACCTGCACGATATTCAGAAGCAAAAATTAATTGCTGAATTAGAAGAACTAGGTGTAGGGCGTCCATCTACTTACGCGACAATAGTAGATACACTTCAAAAAGATATTATGCAAAGTTGCAAAATAAAAAGTATTTACTCCAACAGAATTAGGGACCTTAGTAGAGTAAAATTACTGAACAATATTTTCCCTGATATAATAAATACTAAATTTACAGCCAACTTAGAAAGTCAACTAGACGATATAGCTGAAGGAAAAGTTGGATGGAAAAATTATTTATAATTTCTATAATGGATTTAGAAAAGATGTTGAAAAAGCAGAATCGGAAATGGAAAAAGTTGAAATAAAACAAGAATTTACTGGTGAATCTTGTCCAGAGTGTTCATCCCACTTGTATTCAAGTTAGGTAAATTTGGTAACTTTATAGCATGTTCTAATTTCCCTGACTGTAGATATACGAATACAATCCAGAAAAAGTAGGAGTAAAATGTCCGAAATGTAAAAGAGCACGATATATTAGAAAAGAAATCTAAAAAGGAAAAGCTTTTTCTATGGTTGTGAAAGGATTCTGACTTGTGATTTCGTTTCATGGGATAAACCAATAAACAGAAATTGCCCGAAATGTGATAACATCTTATTTGAGGGTCAAAAAGGTGTCCATTGTGATCACTGTGATTATAAAGAAGAAATAAAAATAGAATTTTTCTATAAAAGATTTGATAAGTATTTTTCAATTATCAAATCTTTTTATTATTAACTATTATAAGTGTCTTATATATACTCAATTTTACAAGAAAGTGTTTACAAAATTGATAAAATTTACGATGAAAACGTAAAACCCCAGACACTATAAAATCAAATTATCAGAAAATTTAAAACATTTGTTGAACAAAAAGTGAATATTTTAAAAATCTATTGACAAATGTCTAGAAATATATTATTGTATATATCATATTAAAAAAATTAATTGAAAAATTTGGAGGAGATGACATGTTGAAATTTTTAAAGAAAAATCCATATGTTTCAATCGGACTTATAGTTATTTGCACTGTTCTTTGGTGCTGGTAATTTAATTTTTCCAGCATTTTTAGGACAAAACGCTGGAACAAACTTATCTACAGCGATGGTTGGATTTATTATTATGGGTGTGGGATTACCACTTCTAGGAGTTATTGTAATAGGGAGTATTCAGGAGCTGAGGACCTATTAGATTTATCTAGTAGAGCAGGAAAAGGATTCGGTATAGCATTTACGACTTTATTATACTTAACAATTGGACCTTTCTTTGCAATCCCAAGAACAGGTACAACAACTTACGAGTTAGGATTATCAAGCTTCGTAGCACCAGAAAATACAATGATTGCTCAAGCAATTTTCTTAGCGTTCTTTATGGGGTTAACGTTATGGTTAGCAATAAGCCCTAATAAATTAGTAGATAGAATTGGTACAGTAATTACACCAGTTTTACTACTTTCAATGGTTGTTTTAATTATCGCATCTTTAGGTAAACCTATGGGTTCTGCTCAAGAAGCTACTAAAAAGCTTATGCTACTACTTCATTAGCATTTACAAATGGTTTAATGGAAGGATACACACAATGGATGCACTAGCATCATTAGTATTCAGTGCATAATCGTAATTAACTCTGTTAAACTTTATGGAGCTAAAACTCAAAAAGAAGTATTTAATAATACTGCAAAAATCAGCTATTATAGCAGCAGTATTACTAGCACTAGTATATGTATTCATTTCAAATATTGGAGCTACATCTGTTTCAGTTTGGGATTACAAAAACTGGAGCTGGGGTATTAGACTGGAGCAACAACATATTACTTTGGTAATGTTGGTAAAGTTATTACTATTTGTTATTGTATTTTTTAACTGTTTAACAACAAGTGTTGGATTAGTAACAGCATGTTCTTCATTCTTTGTAAGATTATATGATAAAATTGATAGAAACTTATGCAATTGCATTAACTTTATTCTCATTTGCAGTAGGTAACTATGGTTTAGCTGCAATAATCCAAGGTGCAGTGCAGTGTTAGTTTTATTATATCCATTAACAATGGTATTAATTCTACTAGGATTCTTGAATAACTTCTTTGGTGGAAAGAGAGTTGTTTATGTAACTACTGTACTATTTACAGGGTATTTAGTTTATATGCAACAATAACTTCAACTTTCAAGCTTGCAGTACCAGCTGTGGATAATTTATTATCAAAAGTTGTGTTTTTACCAGTACCTGCAGATTTTGCATGGTTAAACTTTGCATTAGTAGGATTTGTGTTAGGGTATTGTTTTAACTTTTCTTCGTAAAAGAAAATAAATAATTTAGTAAAGGATGATAGGAGATTAATCTTCTATCATCTTTTAACTTTTTCTGACTATTGTTTTTGACAATACGATATAAAGCAATGGTATTATAATAAGATGTAGTCTTATTATAATAAGAAGAAAAAGCAGAAATAAAAACAAGGTGATATCATTTTGTTATTTATATATAGGAGAAGTAATGGTTTTAGAATTTAGAGAATATACAAAGAAAATAAAAAGATACTATATTAGAACTTGATTTTAAAAGGTCGAAACAGGTGAAATTTTAACAATTATTAATAATAAAAAGGAAAATTTAGAACTGCTAAAGATTCTTTTCCAGAAAAAGAACAAAGTTTAAAGGTGAAATACTTTTTGACAATGAAGACGTAAGTAAACAACAACTTTTATTTACTAAAGATTTTTGGATTTTATAATGACTTAACATTGTTAAAAATCTAAAGGTAGCACTAGAGTTATTTAATATAAAAGTATCAGTTGATAATTTAACTGAAGATTTAGAGTTTTTAAATCTTAAACCAGGTTCTAAATATAGAGATTTATTATCAAATGAAATTAGTAAGTTTCATATATTATTTTCAATATTAGTTGATCAAAATGTACTAATTATTGATAATACTGATAAAGATTTAACTGTAGAAGATATGGAAGTTATAAGTGATTTTATTTTGGATAAATCAAATAATGCTAATGTTGTTATTTTAGATACAATGCTGAATAGATATAATAGCATCGCAGATAAGGTTCTTGTTATTACAGATGGCATTAAGTCTTATTATGGAAATCTTGAGGACTTACTAATATTAAAAACAATTAACTGCTATAAATATTTCTAGCAATGAAAATCTAGAATTAATCTTATCTGGGTATCAATATACGATTTACCATGAAAAATGAAATAGTAGTAAGAGAAGAAGTACTTGAAGAAGTGGATATAGTTTATTGAAGAATAATATTGAAGTATATCAAATTCGTAATTTAGGTGAGAAAATTAAATTATAGAGGGCGAGGCTGATCTATAATGTTGTTTAGGATTGAATTTGGTAAGTTATTTAGAAGAAAGTTTAATTACTTATTTGCTATAATTTTAATTTTTACTAAATTTAGGATTTGCATATAAATTAAGTACTTTTCAACTTTTTGATATGTCTGAAGTGAATGTAATCTTTAATATTGTATTTAAGATAGATTTAATGTTAATTCTATTTATTATGGGATTGAATTATCATCTTTTCGTACAGAGAAGATTATATTTCAAAGGTAAATGTTTTTCTTGAGATTCATAAAAGAAAAAGTATACGTGATTTTTCTGCAATCTTAGCTAGTTTAATTTATTTTTTTAATTTACTATGTCATAATAGTAACTAGTTTATTAGCAACATTATTTATTCGTAGAATAGTTTATTTACAGAGTTAAAATCGATAATGATGAATGTAAATACTGCAGGTGCGTATGCAACGATGTTAATAGTACTGCTACTATTTGCAAACATTGTATCTCTTACTATCATTAACTTTATTTAATAATACAAATTTAGCTATTTCAGTTTCACTTTTATTTTTCCTTGGTGGAGAAGTAATTGCTAATATGATTAAAAGCACGAGTTAATTTTTGTAAGTGAAAGAATAGATAATAGCGTTCTTACAATTTTTACTAAATCGTTTAATAATTTAAATCAATATATTACATTTAATCTTACTACTTTTTACCTGTAGTATTAAACATTATTGGTTTAGTAATGTATTTATATAGTTAGATTTATATATATTCGGATAGAAGGAGATTTTAATGGATACACAGATTTTAATTCAGTATGTGATAGTTTTACTAAGTTTAATACTATTAGGGGATTATTATCAGCAGATAATGCTATTGTACTAGCTGTTATGGTTAGACATCTTCCTCCGAAGGATCAAAAACATGCTTTAATGTATGGTCTTGCTGGAGCATTAATATTTAGAATTATTGCGATTTTCTTAATTACAATATTAGCGCAATATTGGGGAAATACAGGTACTAGGTGGATTATACTCTGCTATATATGGCAGGTGTAGTATATAAAAGGAATTTTTTTGAAAAACAAAAACATAAAGATTCACCTGAGGAAATAAAAGCACCTAAAAAGCAAAGTGGTTTTTGGGCTACTGTTATTAAAGTAGAATTTACAGATATAGCATTTGCTATCGATTCAATTTTAGCGGCGGTAGCAATTGCAATTACATTACCACACATTTCTGAAACATCAATTGGAGGGATTAACCTTGGGCAATTTTCAGTTATGGTTATTGGTGGTTTTATAGGTGTTATAATTATGCGTTATGCTCGCTAATATTTTTATCAAAGTTTTGGAAACTAAACCTGGTTTAGAAATAGCTGCTTTCTTAATCGTAGGTTGGTAGGTATTAAGCTATTCGTTATAGCAGCTGCTCATGAAAAATTAGGATTAATACTACATGATTTTCCACATTCAACACTTTGGACAGTAATTTTCTGGGTTGTTTACTTGGATTGTTAGTTTGGGGAATATTAGTATCAAAAAGATTTGAAAATAAATAGAAGAGGTGATAAAAATCATCTCTTCTTTTTCCATAAGGTTAACTTACTATTTCCATATACACATATATAGATATGTGGTATAATTTTTAATATATATAATTTAATTTAATATATATAATTTAATTTAATTTAGGAGGATAAAAATGGCATTTGATGGTTGTAAGAAAGATGGTAAGAGAACTTGAAGAAAGTATAGTGAACGGTCCGAATAAACAAAAGTAAATAATTTATCGACAGATGAATTTATATTTTCGTAAGAAAAGGAAAAAATTTGAAGTTATTGTTTCTGCTAATCCAAGTTCGTCTAGAATACAATTAACAAATAATAGTCATGAAAATCCTTCAACACCTTCAAATTTTGTGTTCAGTGCTAAGGAAGTATTTAACTGGTGGATAATCCTAGAGATTAATCAATTAAATAATGATCGTATAATTATTTTTAAAAATAAAAATTTTTGATGATTTAGGTTATGAAAAAGTATTATTATCTAATTACAGAATTGATGGGGAAACATTCTAATATAATCTCACTAATGAAGAGAATATTATTTTAGAATCATTAAAGAATAGTTATAGCTTGGAGTATAAACGTTCAACTATCTCGAATATGGCTTATACTCACCTCCAACTATAGAAAAATTAATCCATTTGAATTTGATGAATATAGTAATTTGAATTTTGAATATGAAGATAAAAGATTTTTAATGAAAAATTTTTACGGAGTATCTGCTTATTAAATAATTATTTTAAGAAGACATCAAGTACTGAGTTGAAGGATTCATTCGTAAGTTTTTGTAGAGACTTTTGACAGTTATTATAAACCAGTCTTAATAGAAGAAAAACGGTAAAAAGACTTTTATTTCTTTTAAAGTAAAAAGAGTTTAGTAAAGAATTTGAATCTTTATCACAATTACTTGATTATTATTATATGGATATTGCCAAAGAAGCAATCAATAAAAATACTGATAGAAACTTATTTAATTTTGTTAAAGCTAAAATTAATCGATTAAATAAAAATAGAAATATTAACATCTGAACTAGAGCAGGCTTTATAGTAGAGATGATTATAAAATTAAAAAGGACAGCTATTGATTTCTAATATTTATTTATTTAAAAATGAAACCCTGAGGTTGTTATATTGCAGAATTTCTATAGTGAAGATTTATCTGATATTGAGATAGAATTAGATCCAAACTTAACTATTGAGAAAAATCTAGAGAAATACTTTAATTTATATAAAAAGAATAAAAGAACAATTGAGAATTTGATTGAACAAATTGATATAGCAAAAAGATATCGAATATTTTGAAACAATTAAATTTCAATTTGAAAATGCAGATAAAACTGATATTGCAGAGATTAAAGAAGAATTAATTACAAATGGAATCCTAAAGGAAAAAGTGAAAATTAATAAGAAAAAGAATAAGAGAAATTATTTTATTGTTAATCACAATGGAACTGCAATTTATGTTGGAAAAATAATCTTCAAAATGATGCTATAACAAATAAAATTAGCAAGACGTGATTATTTATGGTTCCATGCTAAAAGATATTCCAGGGAGTCATGTTGTAATCTTCGATAATAATCCTGGAGAAGATACTATAGAAGTTGCGTCAATGTTAGCAGCATACTATTCGAAGTTTAAAAACGAAGAATATGTAAATGTTGATAGAACCTTGATAAAAATGTGAAAATACAGGGCGCAAAACCCGGCTTAGTAACTTATACTGGCCAGAAAAACTGTTAAGCAAAAAGATAGATAAAGTTTTTATCGGACAACTTCGACAAATGATATCAATTAAATAAAAAGGAAGGTGAGTATATGAATGATAAATTAGATGTAAAAACAGGTATAAAGGATACATTACCAACTGTATTTGGATATATAGAATAGGTTTAGCATTTGGTATTATAGCTAGCTCTGTGGGACTTAATCCTTTTTTGTAGGAGCGATGTCATTATTTCATATATGCAGGAGGAGCTCAATTTATAACAGTGGGTATGCTATCTAGCGGTTTTCCTATACTTTCAATTGTGCTAGCAACATTTCTTATTAATTCGAGAATGATATTAATGAGTATGGCAATAGCCCCTGTTTTTTTAAACGTTATAGTGCGTTTAAGAATATAGTAATTGGTACTTTTTTAACTGATGAAAGTTTTGCTTTAGGAATGAATAAGCAAAACTATACAAAATGGAAATCTATCTTTGAATGGTTCAATGCTGCAAACTTAATATCTTATTTTACATGGGTAGCTTCTTCAGTTTCAGGAGCGTTGTTAGGAGGAATAGTTAAGAATCCTAAAATCGCTTGGTTTAGATTTTGCTTTAGTAGCAATGTTTATAGGATTATTATACTTGCAAGTTATGTCAGATTTTACTATAAAGAAAAAGATCCAGTTTATTGTAATTGTCGTTGTATTATTTTTTTAGTATATTTTTGGAATGATTTTTATTCTAGTAATGCATTGATTATAGTAGTTACTTTAATAGGATGTGCGATAGGAGTGGTGTTAAAAATGTTATCAACTAACTATATCTCTTAACAATATTGGGATGTACAATTGTAACTTTGTTATCAAGAGTACTCCCCTTGTGTTATTGAAAAAGCTTTAATCTATCCAAAAGCGGTAATAGAGTACCTTTAGTTTTGTACCAATTGTTATAATGTCAGCATTATGGTTTGATAGTTTATTTATACAAAAATTGGGAGAATTTCCTCAAATTAATTATGAAAATCTACTATCTCTCTACCTACAGTAGTAAGTGCAATTATTTCAAAAGAGTTTACTAGTTATTGTTGTAGTTGGAATATTATCTTTAGTGATAATAAGACATGTATTTTTAGTAATTAATAAAATAGATTTTTATTGATAAAAATCAAGAATTTTGAAAAATAATGATGAATTAATTTATAACTTAAATATATATGTTTATAGTTTAAATGATTTATGGTATCATAAAAAAAGATAATAAAACATAACAGAAGGATACGAAAAATGGAGAAAGGATTACTAATAGTTCTTTTCAGGACCTTCAGGAGTAGGTAAAAGGTACTGTTAGAAAAAGAATTTTTGAAAGTAATGATGTTGACTTCGAATATTCAATTTCAATGACATCAAGAGGTATGAGACCTGGTGAAGTAGATGGTGTTGATTATTTCTTCAAAACAAAAGAAGAATTTGAAAATTTAATTCAGCAAGGTGAATTATTAGAATATGCGCAATATGTTGACAATTACTATGGGACTCCCGTTAAATACGTTAGGAGACGATGGATAAAAGGTAAAGATATATTTTTAGAAATCGAAGTACAAGTGCTGGTCAAGTAAAAAGCAAAATTCCTGATGCTCTATTTATATTTTTAGCACCACCAAGTATTGCTGACCTAAAAGATAGATTAAAAGGTCGTGGAACAGAAACTGATGATGTAATAGAATCACGTGTAGCTAAAGCTAAGAAAGAAATTAACATGATGCATTTATATGATTATGTAGTCGAAAATGATGAAGTAGATAAAGCTGTAGAAAGAATCAAAGCGATTATATTTAGTGAACATTTAAAACGTGAACGTATTGAAATGAAATATAGAAGAGCATTATTAGAATTAGAAGAAATGTAGGAGAAAAAGATGTTATATCCAAAATTAGATGTATTAAAATCAAAAAGTAAATTCAAAAATATATGTTAGTTTCATTAGCAAGTAAAAGAGCTAGAGAATTATTTGCAAACCCTGAAACAGCAAAATTAGATAAATATACTTCTCATAAAGAAGTAGGTAAAGCATTAGAAGAAATTGCTGAAGGGAAAATTTCAGTTTTAGAAAAATAGTTTAAAATATTGTTTACAAAATAATATTTTTTAGTGTAAAAAGTAGTATAGTGTTTTTTTCTTGAGTGATCGCGGCAGTAATGCTGAGGAAAAGTCCATACTCACACAGGCTGAGATGCTTGTAGTGTTCAACGCTAAACGAAAAATAAGTTTAGGCACCTTATGGTGACGGCAGAAAATATAACCTAAGTAGTTTTCTATGGTTATATGTCTTGAAAAGTGCCACAGTGACGGGAGTTCTTGTAGAAATATAAGAAGTGGAACGCGGTAAACCCCTTGAGTGAGCAATTCAAATTTTTGGTAGAAGCACTTATTCCGCAAAAATGAATGTAGGAATAGGAAATATATATATATATATATATTTAGACAGATGATCACAGCTATTTTTACGAGAGTAGACTAGACTCGATTGAGTAAGGTAGATACAGAATATGGCTTATGATAAGAAAAACAACTAGTTCTAGGGCTCTAGGAGCCTCTTTTTAAGGAGGAAGAGATGAAATTTTAATTTAGTAGCAACAACCCCAATGGGAATTGAAGCAATAGTAGCTAAAGAAGTACAAGAGTTAGGTTATGAAACAAAAAGTAGAAAATGGGAGAGTTTATTACTCAGGAGATAAAAGAGCGATAGTTCGCTCGAATTTATGGTTAAGATGTACTGATAGGGTGAAAATCGTTGTTGCACAATTTCCAGCTTATACTTTTGAGGAGTTATTTGAAAAAACAAAAGAAATAGAGTGGATAAATACCTTCCAGTAGACGCTAAGTTTCCAGTAGATGGGCGTAGTCATAAATCTACACTATTTAGTGTTTCTGACTGTCAATCTATTGTAAAAAAAGCAATCGTAGAAAAAATGAAAAAGAGTTATGGAGTTACTGGTTGGTTAACAGAAACTGGAGCAAGATATAGACTAGAGATAATTATGTTGAATGATGTTGCAACTATATTATTGGATACTTCTGGAGATGGGCTTCATAAACGTGGATATCGAGCTAAACAAGGAACAGCACCATTAAAAGAAACACTAGCAGCAGCAATGGTCAAACTAACTAACTGGAAAGGTGAAACACCCTTATATGACTTATTCTGTGGATCTGGAACATTATTGATAGAGGCGGCATGGCTAGCTCAAAACATGGCTCCTGGTATCAATAGAACTTTGACTTTGAAAAGTGGCCATGGATGCCAAAAAGTCTTGTAGATGAAGAAAGAAATAGGCTGAAGATCTTATTGATTATGACAAAGAACTAGAATTATATGGTTCTGATATTGATCCTAAGATGATAGCAACTGCAGAAAATAATGCAGAAGAGATAGGTCTTGCAGGAGTAATTAAGTTTAAACAAATGTCAGTTTTTGACTTTTGTTGCTAAAAAAGAAACTGGTTGGTAATTGCTAATCCACCATATGGTGAACGTTTAGGTGAGAAAAAGAAGTAGAGGCAATGTATAAATTTTTAGAACAGAACTTAAAAATAAAAATATTGGTCACTTTATCTTTTTAACATCTCATAAAATGTTTGAACATTTATATGGTAAAAAGGCAACGAAAAGAAGAAAACTTTTTCAATGGTTCCATTGAATGTACCTATTATCAATACTGGGGAGAAAATTAAAATAATATTTGACAATTATAAAAATATATCATAAAATAAGGATGTAAGTAGAGTTATATTATAAAGAAAAGAGGTTGAGTTTATGCATTTAACAAAAAGTACTGAACAAGCAATCTGTATAATGGTAATGTTATACCTTTCAAGATAGGCATGTTTTCTTAAATTCTAAGAAATAAGCCAGCGTTTAAATATTTCTCCAACATATCTGAAAAATTATGAGAAAATTGGTTGTCAATGATCTAGTAAAAAGCTAACACTGGTATTGGCAGGGGATATAAGTATAAATCAACAAAAAGTTACTTTTATATGACATATATGTAGCGCTAAATGATGAAGTAGAAATCTTTGCTTTAAAAACAGATTATGTGTCTAAAAATTTTTGAGGGTGCTTTAGCGGTTGACAAACGTTACAGTAAATACTTGAAGAAAGTTAACACTGTAAATAAAGCAATCAAATCTTCATTAGAAGAAATTACAATCGAAAAACTTAGTTGAGGATATTCTTGAAGAGAATTCTAAGATAAGATTAGATTGGAATAATTGGGAAGACGAATTTGAAAGGGTAAATGTCTTCTTTATGATAGAAAAATACGGTTATGGAAGATCATAACCGTATTTTTTATAAAGCACTAGCGAAAAGCTTCGATAAATTTATCGATATTTTCAAAAATCTTCGTCTGTATCTGCTTCTATTTCTATTTTTAAGGTTTTCTGTAGGATTAGTTGCTCCTGTTTTTGCAATTTGCTCATCAAATTGATCAACACAAAACACAGTATTCATCATAAATAGTGTCACCAGTTCCAATAACTCCGTATATTTTTTCCTTCGTACTTTTTATCAGCAAGAGCTTCAAAAATTCTTCCATTTCTTCTGAAGTTCACCTTCACCATAAGTGTAACTAGCGACGATAAAAGCATCCGCATCATCAAGGAAATCAAAATCTTCCATATCCTCAATAAATAGTTTTTCTATTTCTAAACCTTTTTCTTCTTCGAATTTCTCTATCATTAAATCAGATAACATTTCAGTATTACCTGTCAAACTTGCGTAAACTAATTTAATATTCAAAAAAACCCTCCGTTCTATGCGTATATAAATAACTAATCATTATTATAACGTATTAAAATGTTTAGTAAATAAATAAATTCTAAAAAAAGATTATTTTTGAGCAAATTTATTGAAAATGATTGAAAATTGTAGTTTAATTTATATATCTTTTACATTATGGAGGTACAATGTGGAAAAAGGTCTTAATCTTTTTCCACTCTATCTGTAGATGGAGTAAAAATTTAAGATAAAAATTTTACAAAATACTAAAGAAGATGAGTAAGATACTCATTTGGAGGATAGACAATGGAAACAAATTTACATTTTTTTGAGAAATTCATAATGATTTCTACAAAGGAAACTTTATTATTTTTAGTAGTGCTTTTTGCGTTATTTTACTTAATGTACTATGTACGAAAAAGAGTTAGTTCATCAAAACGAACATTAATATCTACTGTTCTAGGGTTAGTTTTAGGAATTCTAATTCAAGCATATTCAGGTTTTTAGTGATGAACCGATGAAGATTAAGTATGTTGCTGAAATAACAACGTGGTATTCATTATTTGGTAATGGATTTATTGACTTAATTAAAATGTTAATCGTTCCGTTAGTATTAGTTTCAATTATTAATGTAATTGTAAATATTAATGCTAATACTGATGTTAAAAATTAACAAGATTAACACTGATTGTAACGTTAGGAATGGTTGCAATAAGTTCGATTGTTGGATTTGTAGTTTCTGCAATATTCAAACTAGGAAGTAGTTCTATTGTTTTAGGTAGTGGAGATAGCAAAATAAAGAAGTAAAAATGTTGTTACAATTATCCGTGAATTAATTCCTTCTAACCCTATAAAAGCAATGGTGAGACTTCAATGTAATCGGAGTTGTAATCTTTGCAATGTTTATAGGATTAGCTGCAAGATATATTCAAAAATAAAGATGAACATAAAGTAAAAACTTTTATTGACTATATTGCTAGCTTACATGCAATTATTTCTCGAATGACAGTTTTAGTAATTAGACTATTACCATACGCTGTAATTCCATTATTAGCTAATACAATTGCTCAAAAGAGGATTAAAATCAATTAAAGATGTATTATTATTTATAGGTTTATTATATGTAGCGGTAGTAATCCAATTTATAATTCAAGGGATTATTCTTATTATTACATGGTGTTTCACCAGTTACATATTTCAAAAAAGCAAGTAAACCATTAGTTTTAGCATTTACTTCACGTTCAAGTGCGGGTACTTTACCTTTAACTATTAATACTTTAACTAAAGATATGGGCGTAAACCAATCGACAGCAAACTTCGTTGCTTCATTCTCATCTACAGCGGGAATGCAAGGATGTGCTGGGATTTACCCAACAATGTTAGTTGTATTTTTAGCTAATGCAAATGGAATAACTATTGATGCAACATTATTTATAATGACTGTCATTGTTGTAACATTAGGGTTCTGTAGGTATTGTGGGTGTTCAATTGTCAGCAATCACAGCTGCTTCAGTTTCAGTTAACGGAGTAGGTTTTGGAGCATTATTTAACCAAATTAACCCTAATTTTAGCGGTAGATCCAATTTTAGATATGGGACGTACTTGCTTAAACGTTAGTGGTGGTATGACAAACTCTATAATGGTTGATAAGCACTTAGGTTTATTTAACAAAGAAAAAAATTTTATGAGTTTGATAAAATTTCAGAATAAATATACTAGTCGCAGTACGATATGTACTGCGATTTTTGTTTTAGAGATAAATATACAGATTATTATATATGAATGAAAAGGACTATAAATAAATGTAAACTATAGTCCATATAAAAAGTATATTATTAGTTTTTGTTCGCAATGTGATAATATTATAAAGGTAAAAATTTAGTAATATATCAAAATTTTTGGTCAAAGCATTATTTTTGCAAATTACGTTAAAATATATGGAGGTACTATGACTGAATTTTTTAAAAAGAATATGATGTTATTGTAATTGGAGGAGGACATGCCGGGATTGAGGCAGCACACGCTGCTAGTAGAAAAAGGTGTCAAAACTTTAATGATTACAATTAATTTAGATACTATTGGTTTTTATGCCATGTAATCCGAGTGTTGGAGGACCAGCAAAGGGATTGTTGTCCGTGAAGTAGATGCACTGGGTGGTCTAATGGGACGAGTAGCTGATAAGACTAATATTCAAAGTAAAATGTTAAATACTGCTAAAAGGCCCAGCAGTACGTGCATTAAGAATGCAATCAGATAAAGTTGAGTATCAATTAGAGATGAAAGAATTTTAGAAGATACTCCAAACTTAGATATTGAGCAAAGCAATGGTACGTGAACTAATTATTGAAGATAATAAAAGTAGTTGGATTAAGAACTATGCTTGGGAACAGCGTACAAAGCTAAAGCAATTATTATTACTACAGGTACATATTTACGTGGGGAAATAGTAATAGGAGATATTAAATATTCTTTCGGTCCAAAACCACCAAATGCCTTCTATTGATTTAGCAAAACAATTAGAAGAATTAGGATTTGATTTAGTTAGATTTAAAACAGGAACACCACCTAGGGTTAACGCTAGATAGTGTAGATTTTTCAAAAACAGCAATTCAGCTGGAGATGGATGAAGAGCATGCATTTCAGTTATGAAACTACAGAATTTGTGAAAAGATCAGGTTCCTTGTTGGTTAACTTATACTAATACAAGTACGCATGAAATTATTGATAAAAACTTAGGACGTTCTGCAATGTACTCTGGAGTAATTAAAGGAACAGGACCAAGATATTGTCCAAGTATTGAAGATAAATATGTTCGTTTTAATGATAAGGAAAGACATCAACTTTTCTTAGAACCAGAAGGAAGAAATACAAAAGAAATATATGTACAAGGTCTGTCTACTTCGTTACCAGATGATGTTCAACGTGATATGGTACGCAGTATTGCTGGACTTGAAAATGCAGTAATTATGCGTAATGGTTATGCAATTGAATATGATGCTGTAAATCCAACAACTTTATGGCCAACTTTAGAAACGAAATTAATTGATGGATTATTTACAGCTGGTCAGATTAATGGTACTAGTGGTTATGAAGAAGCTGCAGGTCAAGGAATCATGGCGGGAATAAATGCCGCATGTAAAGTTCTAGGTGAGGAACCGATGATTCTAGGTCGTGATGAAGCTTATATTGGAGTGCTATTGATGACTTTAGTAACAAAAAGGAACAAATGAGCCATATAGACTTCTAACTCAAGAGCAGAACATAGATTACTATTACGTCATGATAATGCAGATATGCGTTTAACAGAAAAAGCTTTATAACTATGGTTTAGTAACTGAAGAAAGATACAATAAATTCTGTGAAAACGTAGTATGGTAGCTGATGAAATAGAAAGACTTAAGACTTTTAGAATAACTCCAACAGCAGCAACTTTAGAAAAACTAGCAGAGTTAAATAGTGCAGAAATTCGTGATGGAATCTTTAGCAATCGACATGTTAAGACGTCCGGAATTAGTCATGTAGAATGTTCTATATTTAGCTAATGACGAAACCAAAACTACCTAAAGATGTAGTGGAACAAGTTGAAATAGAAGTTAAATATGAAAGGGTATATTAAAAATCTCTTCAACAAGTAGAGAAACTTAAGAAAATGAATGAAATGAAAAATTCAGCTGATTTGAGTTATGATGAAGTTCCAAGTTTAGCTTTAGGAAGCGAGAGAAAAACTTAAAAAAAGTATTTACCACTAACTATAGGACAAGCTTCACGTATTTCAGGAGTTAATCCAGCGGATATTTCTATATTATTAGTATATTTAGAACAACGAAGAGGTATGAATAATGAATAAAGAACAATTCTATAGTGCTGTAAAGAGAAGGTAGGTATAGAATTATCAGAACTGCAAAAGAACAGTACAGCAAATACTACGATTTAGTAGTAGAATGGAATCAAAAAATCAATCTTATCAGCTATTGCACAGAAGATGAGTTCTATACGAAACATTTCTTTGATTCTGATTTCTTTAGCATTTTATAAAGATTATTCAAATATTGAAAGTATTTGTGATGTGGGAAGCGGTGCAGGATTTCCGTCTATTCCATTGAAAATATTATACCCAAATTTAAAAATTACAATAGTTGATTCTCTTTAAATAAAGACGTATTAAAGTTCTTAAATCAGTTAAAGATGAACTTGGACTTACTGATTGTAATTTGTTCATGCTAGAGCGGGAAGAATTTGGTCAAAAATAAAGAATACGAGAAAGTTTTGAAATAGTAACGGCATAGAGCTGCTAGAAAGATTAAACGTGTTTTAGCTGAGCTTTGTTTACCATCTAGTTAAGAAAGATGGATATTTCTAAGTTTAAAAAGCTCAGAAAGCTGAAGAAGAGACTAGCAGTAAAATGCAATAAAACTTTTAGGTGGAAAATTAGAACAAGATCTTGAATTTGATATTGAAGGTGAAAGAAAGGCATATACTAGAAATTCGTAGCCAAAGAAACACCTAATAAATATCCAAGGAAAGCTGGTACACCGAATAAAAACTATTACTATAGAATATATAAAAAGGAGAATTTATGTAGTTATATCCACATGGAATTCTCCTTTTTATTATATACTTTACATGATAAAAAGAAAAAGAAAGAAATTTTCAAAAATTCTTTACTTTTTGATTTTATATTATTATATTTATTATATTAAAAACAAACAAGAAAAAGGAGGATATATAGTCAAAAAGAGTAAAGGATTTTCTTAATATAATTTTAAACGGTACAGCTTTAGGAGTTGTTGCAGGATTAATTCGAAAATGCAGTTTTAAGTATATTGTTTAAATACTTAGGAACATTATTTGCACCTGGATTATTCACTACATTAACTCAAGCGATGTATTTATTACAATTTGCAATTCCAGTTTTAGTAGGAGTTATTAGTAGACAAACTTTAAAATTTAAACCATTAGAGTCAGCGGTTTTAGGAGCGACAGTCCTAGCAGCAAGTGGATCTTTAACATTTAATGCACAAACAAAAAGCATGGACTGGGGTTCCAATGGGAGATTTGATTTAACGTCATTTTAATTACAATTATCGGAGCTTTAGCAATCAACCTTGTTAAAGATAAATTTGAGCTGTTACAATTATTTTTCTTACCAATCACTGGTGGATTAGTAGCGGCATTAGGATTAGTAACATTACATATACCAAAAGTTTAACTAAACTTTTAGCATCAATTATTTTTTGAATTTACAACATTACAACCAGTGTTAATGTGTATATTAATAACAATGACATTTTCATTCTTAATTGTTACGCCAGTTTCTACAGTGGCGATGGGACTAATACTATTTTCTAATGAAAAACTATGTAGGGCAGGAGCTGCAACATTAGGGATTAGTTTCAGCAGCGCTGTCTTAGCTATTGGTACATATAGAGCGAAAAGTAAAGGTGCAAGTGTGGCTATATCTTAGGAGCAATCGCTTTATGATGCCAAACTGTGCACGTAAACCACAGTTATTGCTAACAATTGTAACGACAGCAGCAGTTACAGGACTTTCAGGATATTTCCTAAAAATTCTATGGGTACTCACGAGAGTGCAGGATTTGGTATTATCGGTTTAATCGGGCCATCTAAATCATATGCAATGAATAACGGTAATTTATTACCAGTATTATTACGTTCTTTCGTAATTCCATTTACAGTTGCATTTTTAGCAGATAGACTTTTATTCTGATGTTCTAAAATTATATACAAAAAGATGCATATAAACCAGAAAATCTATAATAAATTAAACGATATTCGATATATTTCGAATATTGTTTTTGTAATAAATAAGATGATAGCTAGCGTTGACAAAAGTGTTAATATAGTTATAAAAATTAGTGTAGAATGAAAAATACTAAGGAGAACAATTATGAAAAATTTTATTTGCAGGTGCAGGGCGCTAGGTTCAAGATTTGGATACATGTTGTTTAAAAAAATAATGAAGATGTTACTTTTGTTGATACTTGGGAAGAACATGTTGAAAATATTCAAAATAATGGATTAAAAGTTATTATAGATGATGAAGATTTAGGAAATTATTATATTCCAACATATAGGCCTGATCAAGTAAGTAGTAAATTTGATGTAGTTTTTTTGTTGTGACAAAATCTATGCAATTAAGAGCAATGTTAGAGCAAGTTAAACATCTATTTCATGAAGATACTAAGATTATTTGTATTTTTAAATGGTCTTGGGCATGTTCAGACATTAAAAGATTATATAAAAGAAGAAAATATCCTTATTGGAGTAACAGTATGGACTAGTGGTCTAGGTGGGCCTGGAGTATTGAATGCTCATGGGACAGGAAAAAAATTGAATTAAAACAAGTAAAAAGAAGTTAATTTGAGAAAACTTTAGAATTGGTATCTAGATTAAATAATTCTGGACTAAATATTAAGTATTCAGATGATACCTTCCAATCAATTTGGCATAAAGCTGGATTAAATTGTGTACTAAACACATATTGTACATTAATTGATTGTAATATTAATCAATATGGAAGTTTTGATAAAAACTTAGAATTAACTAGAGCTGTTTTTTAAATGAAGTAACTGCAGTGGGAAAAAGCAGAAGGTATCGATGTAAAACAAGATGTTATAGAGGAAAAATATTAAAAACTTGTTCCCTCTTGAGACTGCAGGTGCGATTATCCATCATTATACCAAGATATGAAAAATGGCCGTTTAACAGAAATAGATTATTTGAATGGTGAAATATCTAGGTTAGGGTAAAAATTCACAATATACCTACACCAGTTTGTGATATTATCACATTAATGATTCATTCTAAGGAATTTATTAATAATAATAAATAAAGGTAATGTAAAAGAGATGCTAAGAGGCTCTAAATAAAGAATTATCAATGTTTCACTTGTATTTTTGTTAAAAAAAGGTATAATAGTTCGTATGTTCATTTGACTATTTTTTAAATAGGAGGAAAAAAATATGTCTTTAGAAATTAATAATGAATTTGGTCATGTTTCATAAGTGATGATGTTATCGCATCAGTAGCCGGTGGAGCAGCAGTGAGCTGTTACGGAATCATAGGAATGGCTAGTAAAAAATCAAGTTAAAGATGGAATTACAGAAATTTTACGTAAAAGAAAATTACGCTAAAGGAATAGTAGTAAAAAGATGAAGAAAAACTTGTGATTGATTTATATATCATTGTTATGTATGGAACTAAAATTTCAGAAATAGCAAACAATGTTCAGTCTTCAGTTAAATATCAAATAGAAAAACACTAGGTGTTAAAGTAAATGAAATCAACATTTATATTCAAGGCATCAAGGTAAATAAACAGGAGGAAAGATAGTGGAGAAAATTAACGGACCTCGTTTTAGCTGAGATGATCGACTTAGGATCTAAGAACTTAGCTAAGAATGCAGAAAAATAAACTCATTAAACGTTTTTTCCTGTACCAGATGGTGATACAGGAACAAATATGAACCTTTCAATGTCATCGGGTTCAAAAAGAAACAGCTGCAAAATGTTGTAGAGAATATCGGTGAATTAGGAAAAATCTTTTTCTAAAGGATTATTAATGGGAGCACGTGGTAACTCAGGTGTTATCCTTTCTCAACTATTTAGAGGAATGTCTCAATATATAGCTGATAAAAAAGAAATCGATGCAAAAGAGTTTGCTGAAGCTATCCAAAATGGTGTAAGTATTGCTTATAAAGCAATTATTAAGCCAGTAGAAGGAACTATTTTAACAGTAGCTCGTGAAGCTGCTGAAGCTGGACTTAAAGCAGCGAAAAATACTGATTCTGTAGTTGAAGTAATGGAAGCTATTTACGCTGAATCTCAAGCTTCACTAAAAAAGAACTCCAGATTTATTACCAATTCTGAAAGAAGTTGGTGTAGTAGACTCAGGAGGTCAAGGGCTTGTTTTGCATATCAAGGTTTCAGTTGCAGCACTTAAAGGTGAAAAATTGAAGGATTAGAATCTGCAGAAACAAATGTTGTTGATATGCAATTTGAAGATAATCATGATATGGACTTCATGAGCCCTGAAGATATAGTATATGGATTCTGTACTGAGTTCACTGTTCGTCTTGATAAAGAGAAAAAGAATTTGATGAAGATAAATTCCGTACAGACATGAGTAAATTTGGAGATTCACTACTAGTTATCTCAGATAGTGAGTATGTAAAAATTCACGTTCATACTGAAACTCCAGGAGAAGTGTTCAATTACGGTCAACAATACGGTGAACTTATTAAAATTAAATCTGATAACATGAGAGAACAACACCGTGAAGTTCTTAGAAAACAAGAAGTAAAACAAGCGACTGCTCCAAAAGAACTTAAAGAACAAGCCATGATTTCTATCTCTATGGGAGCTGGATTAAGCAAAGTATTAACTTCTATGGGAGTTGATTATATCGTAGAAGGTGGACAAACTATGAATCCATCAACTGAAGATATAATGAAAGCAATTAAAGAAGTTAACGCTAAGAATATCTTTTATTTTTCCCTAACAATAAAAATATCCAACTTGCAGCTAAAGCAAGCTGCTGAGTTAGCAGAAGAAAATGTTTTTGTTATTGAAAGTAAAACAGCACCTCAAGGTTTAGCTGCGGTTATGGTATTTAACCCTCAAGCTGTTCCTGAAGAAAACTTTGCAAATATGCAAGAAGTTTTATCGACGGTAAGTACTCTTGAAGTAACTCATGCTGTGCGTGATACTAACATCGAAGGTGTTGAAATTAAAAAGATGAATTCATGGGAATTAGAAATGGAAAAATCGTAGTTTCTAATTTATCACTAAATACAGTCTTAGAAGAATTATTAGAAAAATCAATCGATGAAGATACAGAAATTGTTACACTTTACTTAGGGTGAAGAAAGTACAGAAGAGTATACTGACTTCTTAGAGCAATTAATCGAAGAAAAATATCCTGATGTAGAAGTAGAACTTATTGAATCAGGTCAACCAGTATATCCATATATTATCGGAGTTGAATAATAATTAAATGTTAAATTAAAAAGTAGCATTAGTCTAAAACAGATTAATGCTATTTTAAAAGTTAATAGAGTAAAATATTTATATATTAATCATAAGACGTTAGAACAATATAGATTATGATTGAAAAGGAGAAAAAATGGTCGATATAATTATTGCATTATTATTAGCAGCAGGTGCGTATTTAGGATATAAACGTGACTAATCATGCAAATTTTTATTTAGGAACTATCATAATAGGATATGTTTTATCGATGCTGTTTAGTTCAAGATTAGCATATTTATTTACTAGTATGATTCCGATACCGACTGACGTAACAGAAGGTCTAGAAGGAATATACAAAGGATTAAATATTCCAACAGCTTATTATCGTATAGTTTCATTTATTGTATTATTTATTGTTATTCGATTAATAATACAAATATTAGCTCAAACTCTTGGTGTAGTGAGAAAATTACCTTTAATAAAAATAACGGATAGATATTTAGGTGCTATATTAGGTTTTTCTAGAAATTTATCTAATTGTATTCGTAGTATTATATTTAGTTACAGTACTACCGACTCCAGAATGGAAAAATTGCAATATTCAAAGACTCAGTATTACCTGACTACATAATACAAAAATACACCAATATTATCAAAACAGTTTATTAGTCTATTCTTTAATAAATAATATTAGATTCGAGTTCCTAAGGTCTCCGAATTTTTCTATTATATGAGTAACAATATAATTTTAATTGAAAGAAATTGTTTAATACTTCTATTTGAGTGTATAATAGTTGATGTTATTAAAATAGATATTGTGTTTAAGAAAAATAAGGAGTGAGATTAGTTTGAATAAAATTACTCAAAAAACTTAATTTAGATTTGGTTTTTGAAAGATGTAGAAAAATATTGTTTTTCAGAACTATCATATGAAAAATAAAAAAATTTAGAATATATAAAAGATTATGAGAAGTTAGTGGAAGTACATAAGGAGAATGAAGAGGGACATGATCTTCTTAGAAAGTATCCAAATGAATTTAAACTAAAGATATTTGATTATAATGCAAGTGTTAAAAAGCTAAAATTGATAGTGTACTTTCAGAAAAGGAACTTTTCTATATATTAAGAAATATTATAACTTATGATAGATTTTTCAAAAAGATTTGAAAATATTAAATTACAAGAACACTCTAATTACCCTAGTTTGACAAAAAGTATTCAGTTAAATTAGATGATTTTAGCGATTTAGAAAGATACTTAGATAGAATTATTGATGAAGATGGGTATATAAAACCTGATGCATCACTAGAACTAAAAGAATATTAAAAGTAAATATCTCTAAGTTAAAAATAAGAGTGATCAAATACTAAAGAATATTCTTCGTTCAAATGTAAAAAAACTGACTGAGGCAATTGTAACAAAAACGAAATGATCGTGATGTTATTTTAGTAAAAACCCTGAATATAAAAAAATGATTTTGGTGGAATTATTCATGATGAGAGTGCATCAGGTAATACTTTTTATGTTGAACCAAAAGAAAATGTAGAAATTAATAATGAAATAGGTATACTAAAACGTAAAGAAAAAGAAGAAATTTTTAGAATTTTGAAAAGAAGCTTCTGAAGTGATTAAAGAGAAAAGCAGATGAACTTATAAATTCTCTTTGGAACTTTTTCTCAAATAGAGTTTATATTTTCAAAAATGAACTTCTGTGCAAGGAAAAGGATTTAATAAACAAAACATTGTAAACTCACAAGAGATAAATTTGAAAAAGCTTATAATCCTTTGATTGATAAAAGATGTTGTAGTAAAAAAATGATATAACACTTGATAATAAAGGAATTCATTGATTATTACAGGACCTAATACAGGAGGTAAAACTGTAATCTTAAAAAAACAGTTGGATTGTGTGTCTTCCTATCGCATTTAGGGTTTTATATTCCTGCATTAGAAGAATCGACAGTAGGATTTTTGAGGATATATTTGTAGATGTGGGTGATGAGCAATCATAGAAAAATAACTTATCTACTTTTTCATCACATATGACTAATATTATTGATATACTAAATAAAACAAATAATAAGAGTATTATTCTATTAGATGAGTTATGTTCAGGAACTGATCCAAGTGAAGGTGCTGTGCTATCAATTGCGTTATTAGAGAAATTCAAGAATCTAAAATGCGACGATGTTATGTACAACTCACTATCCAGAAATTAAAAAAACTACTGCTTTGAATCAGAGTATTATGAAAATTCATCTATGGAATTTGATTTTGAAAAATTAAAACCGACTTATAGATTTGTTATAGGGTTACCAGGGAAATCTAATGCAATTAATATATCAGCTAAGTTAGGATTAGAACAATCAATTATAGATGAAGCAAGTTCTCTTCTGGAAGTTAATACGAAAGAGAATAATCTTTTCATAGATAAACTTTCAGAGAGTATTAGAGAATATGATTATAAATTAGAGTATATAAATAGAACATTAGATGAAATAGATGAGGTAAAAACAAACTCTTGATACTAATTTACAGAAATATGAAGAGTATAAAAGAAAGTTTATATAATGATTTAAGTATAGAACTTAATAGAGAGATTGAAGAGAAAAAGAAGAAATGCTTGAAATTTATAAAGAGTTTAAGGATAATACCTCTTTAAAACAACATGAAGTTAATGATTTGCTTCATTCTATGGACAAGAGTAAGAATAATATAAGATTACAAAGAAAATTAGAAAACCAACCTAAGTTTGCTAGTAGTGAGATTAAAGTTGGAGATGATGTACTGGTACTAAGTTACAATCAAAAGAGCAACAGTTTTAGAAATTTCTGGTAATACCCTACAGATAAAAATGGGAGCTATGAAATTAAATATTAAGAAAAAGAAGTAAGGAAAAATAGATAGTGAGCCTGAAGTAGCTACTAGATATGTTAGTACTAGCAATGTAAGTAGTAAAAAAAGTAGGTATTGATATTAATGTAATAGGTTTAAATACAGAAGAAGCTATAAGAGAAATTGAAAATTATATGGATAAAGTAATACTTCAAGGATATGATACATTTACTATTATTCATGGGACTAGGATCAGGAATACTTCGTAAAAATATAGGAGAATATCTTAAAAATAATAGATATGTAGCTAGTTATAGAACCGGAGGTCAAAAACGAAGGTGGAATGAGCTACTGTAGTAGAGATGAAATAAAAAGGTTAAGTTGGAACAACTCCAACCTAACCTTATTTTTTATATATCCAATATCTTAGTGTAATTCTAGATTCTTCTATTACCTCGTTTTTCTAAAATACCCCACAAGATTCTATTGTACGTTTTGAAGCAATATTATTTTTATCACAAGTAATTAAAACTTTTTCTAGACCAAGTGAAAACAAAAATTCAGAAATGTGGTTTAGCATTTTCTTACCATAACCTTTTTCTTCGCTCTGATTTTCTAACACTATAGCCTATATGGCCACCGAAGTTTAATAAGTAGTCATTAAGTTCATGCCTTGCATTAATTACTCCAACAATCTTATCAGTATCGTTAACAGCCAAAAAGTATGAGCAGTGACAAAACCTGGAGTGACTGTTTCTTTATATTTAGTATTTTCTACAAACTTTACCCATTCATTAGTAGATAGTTCTGTTAATTTAGCTGCACCGTGAATTGTTTCGTTGTTTAAAAATAAACTCATTTTTATAGTCTTCTATTTGTTGAAATGAAACATCGACAGGTTCTTTAAAAAGTAATCATAAAAAAATCCTCCTTAATATAGTTTATTTATATAATATCTCAATAGAATTTGATTGTAAATAGTAAAATAGAAAGAAATATTGAAATAAAGATGAAAAAGTATGAAAAATATATTGACAAGAAATAAAGATAATGATAGAATAGTAAAAAGTCTTTTCAAGAATAAGACGAACAATTGAACATTTCAAAATATTAAATGTTAAGAAATTATAAAAAGTTCTTGACAAAAGAATAAAAGAGATGTTAAAATAAGAAAGTCTTAAACGATAGACGAACTCATTTATAATAGTAAAAGTAACGGTTAAAGAGTTTTTAAAAACATAAAAACTTCTTGACAAAAACTTAAATAAATGATAGAATAATAAAAGTCTTCTGATGAAGACGAAAAACATTTTTAAAAAGTTAAAAAGACTTGACAAAGAAATTTAAAAATGTTAAACTATAAAAGTTGCTAATCGCAACGATTTGAACATTGAAAACTAAACGAATTAAGTCAACGTTAATTCCAAAAAAGGACAGTTTTAAAAAGAAACTATAAAACTTTTTATTGAGCTAATCAAGCTAACAAATTTATTTGGAGAGTTTGATCCTGGCTCAGGACGAACGCTGGCGGCGTGCCTAATACATGCAAGTCGAGCGAAGTTTTTCTGGTGCTTGCACCGGAAAAACTTAGCGGCGAACGGGTGAGTAACACGTAAAGAACCTGCCTCATAGACTGGGACAACTATTGGAAACGATAGCTAATACCGGATAACAGCATTAACTGCATGGTTGATGTTTGAAAGTTGGTTTTGCTAACACTATGAGATGGCTTTTGCGGTGCATTAGCTAGTTGGTGGGTAAAGGCCTCACTCAAGGCGACGATGCATAGCCGACCTGAGAGGGTGATCAGCCACACTGGGACTGAGACACGGCCCAGACTCCTACGGGAGGCAGCAGTAGGGAATCTTCCGCAATGGGCGAAAGCCTGACGGAGCAACGCCGCGTGAGTGAAGAAGGATTTCGGTTCGTAAAGCTCTGTTGTTAGGGAAGAATGATTGTGTAGTAACTATACACAGTAGAGACGGTACCTAACCAGAAAGCCACGGCTAACTACGTGCCAGCAGCCGCGGTAATACGTAGGTGGCAAGCGTTGTCCGGAATTATTGGGCGTAAAGCGCGCGCAGGTGGTTTAATAAGTCTGATGTGAAAGCCCACGGCTCAACCGTGGAGGGTCATTGAAACTGGTAAACTTGAGTGCAGGAGAGAAAAGTGGAATTCCTAGTGTAGCGGTGAAATGCGTAGAGATTAGGGAGGAACACCAGTGGCGAAGGCGGCTTTTTGGCCTGTAACTGACACTGAGGCGCGAGCGTGGGGAGCAAACAGGATTAGATACCCTGGTAGTCCACGCCGTAAACGATGAGTGCTAAGTGTTGGTCTCATAAGAGATCAGTGCTGCAGCTAACGCATTAAGCACTCCGCCTGGGGAGTACGACCGCAAGGTTGAAACTCAAAGGAATTGACGGGGACCCGCACAAGCGGTGGAGCATGTGGTTTAATTCGAAGCAACGCGAAGAACCTGACCAAGTCTTGACATACTGTGAGGACACAAGAGATTGTGTTGTTCTGACCTTTGGTTAGACACAGATACAGGTGGTGCATGGTTGTCGTCAGCTCGTGTCGTGAGATGTTGGGTTAAGTCCCGCAACGAGCGCAACCCCTTATATCTAGTTGCCAGCAGTAAGATGGGGACTCTAGATGGACTGCCAGTGATAAACTGGAGGAAGGTGGGGATGACGTCAAATCATCATGCCCCTTATGACTTGGGCTACACGTGCTACAATGGATAGGGAACAAAAGAGAAGCGAGTCTCGCGAGAGTAAGCAAACCTCACAAAAACTATTCTCAGTTCGGATTGTAGTCTGCAACTCGACTACATGAAGCTGGAATCGCTAGTAATCGCGAATCAGAATGTCGCGGTGAATACGTTCCAGGTCTTGTACACACCGCCCGTCACACCACGAGAGTTTGTAACACCCGAAGACGGTGGCCTAACCTTTTAGGAGGGAGCCGGTCACGGTGGGACAGATGATTGGGGTGAAGTCGTAACAAGGTAGCCGTATCGGAAGGTGCGGCTGGATCACCTCCTTTCTAAGGATAAGGAATACGTTGATAATTCGTTTAGTTTTGAGTGTTCAAACACTCAAGCACAATGAAAACTGAATATATATATTAGATCAAAAATAATTTTCTATAAGTAAAAAGAAACAGATTTACAAAAACCGAGAAAATAGTAAGTAAGTTGTAAAAACTTATTCACAAAGAGTTCAAGGAAAAAGAACGAAGCGTAAAAAGCTACACACGATTAAGTAGTAAAGGGCGCACGGAGGATGCCTTGGCACTAGGAGCCGAAGAAGGACGTGACAAACGACGAAATGCTACGGGGAGCTGTGAGTAAGCAAAGATCCGTAGATATCCGAATGGGGAAACCCACCGCTTTTTAAAAGGGCGGTACGCGAAAGCGAGGTAACGCAGGAACTGAAACATCTAAGTACCTGCAGGAAGAGAAAGAAAAATCGATTTCTGAGTGGCGGCGAGCGAAAAGGAAAGAGCCCAAACCAATGTGCTTGCATGTGGGGTTGTAGGACTCTCAACAAATCGTATGACAAAGTATAGTAGAACTAGCTGGAAAGTTAGACCGTAGAAGGTAAAAGTCCTGTATACGAAATGCTAAGTTGGCGCGAGAGAGCACCTGAGTACGGCGGAACACGAGGAATTCCGTCGGAATCTACCAGGACCATCTGGTGAGGCTAAATACTACCTAGTGACCGATAGTGAACCAGTACCGTGAGGGAAAGGTGAAAAGAACCCCGGGAGGGGAGTGAAAGAGAACCTGAAACCGTGTGCTTACAAGTAGTCAGAGCCCCTTGAGGGTGATGGCGTGCCTTTTGTAGAATGAACCGGCGAGTTACTTTATCATGCGAGGTTAAGTGGAAGACATGGAGCCGAAGCGAAAGCGAGTCTTAATAGGGCGAAATAGTATGATGGAGTAGACCCGAAACCAAGTGATCTACCCATGGCCAGGTTGAAGTTTAGGTAACACTGAATGGAGGACCGAACCAGGACACGTTGAAAAGTGTTTGGATGAGCTGTGGGTGTGGAGAAATTCCAATCGAACTTGGAAATAGCTGGTTCTCTCCGAAATAGCTTTAGGGCTAGCCTCGTTGTGAGTTTACTGGAGGTAGAGCACTGTTTGGACTAGGGGCCCATCCCGGGTTACCGAATTCAGACAAACTCCGAATGCCAGATAAATATCAACAGGAGTCAGACTGCGGGTGATAAGGTTCGTAGTCGAAAGGGAAACAGCCCAGACCGCCAGCTAAGGTCCCAAATTGTATGTTAAGTGGAAAAGGATGTGATGATGCACAGACAACCAGGATGTTGGCTTAGAAGCAGCCACCATTTAAAAGAGTGCGTAATAGCTCACTGGTCGAGTGACATCGCGCCGAAAAATGTACCGGGGCTAAAACATACAACCGAAAGCTGCGGATATAACTAATGTTATATGGTAGGAGAGCGTTCTAACATCGTGAAGCCGAGCTGTGAGGCGAGGTGGAGAGTTAGAAGTGAGAATGCCGGTGTGAGTAGCGAAAGATAGGTGAGAATCTATCCACCGAAAGACTAAGGTTTCCAGAGGAAGGCTCGTCCGCTCTGGGTAAGTCGGGACCTAAGGGTGAAGCCGAATGGTGAAGCCGATGGACAACAGGTAGAAATTCCTGTACCACCAAATATCGATTGAGAGAAGTGGGGACAGAGGAGGCTAATCGATCGTCCTGATGGAATAGGACGTCTAAGCACAAAGGTTGAGTAGTAGGCAAATCCGCTGCTCGAAAGACTGAAGTGTGATGGGGAGCGAAACATAGTAGCGAAGTCAATGAAGCCAAACTCTCAAGAAAAGCCGCTATCGAGATAAGAGGTGCCCGTACCGCAAACCGACACAGGTAGTTGGGAAGAGAATTCTAAGGTGAGCGAGAGAACCATCGTTAAGGAACTCGGCAAAAATGACCCCGTAACTTCGGGAGAAGGGTGCTCTACGAGAGTAGGCCGCAGTGAATAGGCCCAAGCGACTGTTTAACAAAAACACAGGTCTCTGCAAAACCGAAAGGTGAAGTATAGGGGCTGACGCCTGCCCGGTGCTGGAAGGTTAAGAGGAGTGCTTAGAGGTAACTCGAAGGTATGAATTGAAGCCCCAGTAAACGGCGGCCGTAACTATAACGGTCCTAAGGTAGCGAAATTCCTTGTCGGGTAAGTTCCGACCCGCACGAAAGGCGTAACGATTTGGGCACTGTCTCAACGATGGACTCGGTGAAATCATAGTACCTGTGAAGATGCAGGTTACCCGCGACAGGACGGAAAGACCCCATGGAGCTTTACCAGCTTGATATTGAATTTTGATGCAGTATGTACAGGATAGGTAGGAGCCAGAGAATCATGCACGCCAGTGTATGAGGAGGCGTTGTGGGATACTACCCTTGCTGTATTGAAATTCTAACCCTCGGCGTAGAAGACCGGGAGACAGTGTCAGGTGGGCAGTTTGACTGGGGCGGTCGCCTCCTAAAAAGAGTAACGGAGGCGTTCAAAAGGTTCCCTCAGAATGGTTGGAAATCATTTGCAGAGTGTAAAAGGCACAAGGGAGCTTGACTGAGAGACATACAAGTCGAGCAGGTGCGAAAAGCAGGACCTAGTGATCCGGTGGTTCCGCATGGAAGGGCCATCGCTCAACGGATAAAAAGCTACCCTGGGGATAACAGGCTTATCTCCCCCAAGAGTCCCACATCGACGGGGAGGTTTGGCACTCGATGTCGGCTCATCGCATCCTGGGGACTGTAGTCGGTCCCAAGGGTTGGGCTGTTCGCCCATTAAAGCGGTACGCGAGCTGGGTTCAGAACGTCGTGAGACAGTTCGGTCCCCTATCCGTCGTGGGCGTAGGAAATTTGAGGAGCTGTCCTAGTACGAGAGGACCGGGATGGACGTATCAATGGTGTACCAGTTGTCACGCCAGTGGCATAGCTGGGTAGCTAAATACGGAAGGATAAGAGCTGAAAGCATCTAAGCATGAAGCCCCCTCGAGATGAGATTTCCCACGGATATTAAGACCCCTTGAAGACGACAAGGAGAATAGGTTAGGAGTGTAAGCGCGGTAACGTGTTCAGCTGACTAATACTAATAGGTCGAGGACTTAATCAAGTGAAAGTTCTTTAGGAAAAACTGATGACAAAAAGAAAAAAAGATGATATAATATGTATATGAAGTTTTCGTCTGGTGGCGATAGCGAAGAGGACACACCTGTACCCATACCGAACACAGAGTTAAGCTCTTTTAGCGTCGAATGTAGTTGGGCTTTACGCCCTGTGAGACTAGAACGTTGCCAGGCAATAGTGAGAGCCTTCCTTTTGGAAGGTTCTTTTTATACTTTATTTCATATATTTTGATTTTCTTAACAAAATAGAGTATTATTATATAGTAAATATATTATTGGAGGTTTGGGAATGTTTTATTTAGAAGACGAAAAAGACATTAGTGCTTACAAGTGAAAATAAAAAGATATATTAAAAAGCATTAAAATTAATTAATAATATTTCAGATAATAAAAATATAAAAAGTTGCTTATATTAAAATCTTAGGTAAAAATTTTAGAATTTAATAAAAGCTATAGAAACTTATTATCACTCACAAAAACCAGGATACAATGACATTTATCAAGAAAGAATTGACACTCTTGATAATAGTAGTGATGAATTTAGACGTGTAAAAAGCTGAACTAAAAACCAGCTTTTTGATGAAAAATAGTTATGATGAAGAAGCTGAAAAAGAGTTTAATTTAATTCTTACAAGAATAGAAAGTAGAACAGCTATTCTTTTTGAAGATGAAAAAGAGTATAATTTTAATAACTATTTGATCACATTAATTAATAGTAAAAATTGGAAGAGTTTATATGGTTAAATACACTATATAATATTTATAAAGAAGGTAAGAGCTTAAATTCTATAGTTCATGATTACCAAAAACTTAGCGATGTAGAGTTTTTCGATCTTTATAAAATATATTTATTTGTAACTGATTATAATATCAATAAATTACTTCTACAAAATGAATCTAAAATTATTAATAATGAGTATTTAGAAGATTTTGAATCATTTTTCAACTATATGTATGAACTTATAGATGATTTAAGAACATTTGTTGCAAAAATGATAAGAAAAATATACTAAGTTTCTCAACAAAAAAATAGAGAGTTATACTAATATTAATACACCTTCAAAAGAAGAATTCCTAGAATGTGTTTATAAAGTTTTTAACTTTTAAGGGCACTTTTATGAAAATGACAATGCTAAATTATTATTAGATAATATATATCCAATTTTAGTAAAATCGTTCTTCGCCCCTTTAAGAAATGACGATAAGATTAAGTATGACTATAATCAAGATTTTATTTATGCTTTAGAGTATACTCAAATTATTATAGAAGTAATGGATGAGAAAAATGAATAATACTTTCTCAGAAAAAGATTTTTATTGTGTATATAATGATTATGATATTTCAAAACGTACTAAAGAATTAAATTTATTGTATCTTCCTTTATTAGGAATGATGCTATAAGTTTATATCAGTTTTTAGGCAGTAAGATGCTTAGTGATAAAAATCTTTCTAAGAATTATTTGCATTATGATATTTTAGATAATCTTGCTTTATCAAATCATAAATTTATGGTCGCAAGAAAAATTAGAAGCAATGGGGATTAATTCAATCTTTTTATATTGATAATGCAGGTATTGGGCAATTTGTTCTATAAAATTAAAGAAGCATTAGATTTCACAACTTTTTTTAATACACCAGTATTAGCTCAATTATTAGAGAATACTCTAGGAAGTAGTGAATATAAAGAAATAGTTAACTATTATTCATTTGATAAAAGTTAGCTTTTAGAAGTTTTGAAGAAAATTACAGCAAAAATTTTCTGATGTATTTCATTTAGAAAACCTGAATGATTTTAGTTTTTGATTACTTATCAAATATCATCAGGGCCTAATTTTGATGAGTATTATTTTGATTTTGATAAATTAAATTATTATTTAGCAAATAGTTATTTAACTGATGTCATATCTAATGACGATATAAAAATAAAATTTTTAGGTCTAGCACATATTTATAAGATGGATCCACAAGACATGGCGAAAAGGCTATTGAAAAATCAGTAGAAATTTCTAATGGTGCGAGTGAAATCAATATTAAGATATTAACGGATTATATTATTCAATTAAAGTGTCAATGTTAGAAAGCAAGAAGTTCCCAACATTAGAACGTATGGTGAATAAAAATCTTAGTAGTACAAAAGATAAACATGAAACAGAAGAAGATTTGTTTATTAAAGAAGTGGATAATACAAAACTTTTATAACATTTCCTTAATAAACAAAAAGGTATAGTCGTATCTAACATAGATGCTAAAAATATAAGTGACCTACAAAGTAAATATAATTTTCCAACTGGAGTATTGAAATATTTTATTAGAGTATTCTATTAATCAAACAGGGAAAAACTCAATACCGCATATTAATTATATTGATAAGATAGCTAGTTCTTGGAGCGCAAAAACTTTTAGGTGCAAAGGATGCAATTGATTTTTGTTAGAAATAATCGAAATTATAAACAAAAATAATATTACTAATACTAAAAAGGTGTCTAGAAAACAAACTAATTATACAAGTGTGAAAAAGGAAATTATGCACCGTTTCCTGAATATTTACAAAATCGTCAAAGTAATTTTAATGGTGCAAAAGAAAATGGAAGATAGAGTTGTTACAAAAAGAAGACGAAGATGCATATAATAAAATGATGCAAGAATTAAATAACAAGAGGGATGTGTAGTGAAAAATTATCTAATATTGTAGCTGGTAATACACAAGACTCATTTAAGAAGTTTATCTCAGAAAAGTATTAAACGATTCTGAAATAATTAAATTTATTCGTGATAATAATTTTTTTCAAAGAAATTGATATAGAAAATAATCTTGAAAAGTTCTATCAATTTTTATATTTCGAAAAGATAAATTACTAAATATAGAGCATAAACCAAAAGTTAGTTTATAAGAATGAAGCAGTCAATATTTTTATATGAAGAGACTGAAGAATATAAACAAAAAGTAGCGAATTCAAAAACATCAAATAAGGTAAAAACAGAATTTATACCAAAAGAGTTTTTAACATACACTTTTCGAAAAATTTATCTAGAAATAGAGAAAAGGGTATTCTAGCGACAGAAATAATAAAAATATGTAGAAGTATTATGAATAAACAATCTACAAGAGGTGTATATGTATATGGACCTACAGGAACTGGAAAAACCTACTTAATAGGGGTCTATTTATAATTATTTTTAAACAAAATGGGAAAAAGAACCTGCAATCTTATATTATCCAGAATTTATTAGAAAGATTAAAGTCTAAAATTAGTAATAATAGTTATGATTTATATATTGATTTAATCAGAGATGAAGAGATACTAATAATAGATGATATGGTGCTGAAAAACATTACAGAATTTATACGTGATGAAAGTATTAGGACCAATTATTAATCACAGAGAAGCTGAAAAGTTACCGACATTTTTTCTCTTCTAACTTAAGCATAGATGATCTAGCAGAGTTACTATCAAATGGTAAAAACAACAGTAGATAGAACGAAAGCTTTTAAGGATTGTAGAAAGAATACATTCGTTATGTTCTTCTCACTTTTTAGATGGTGAAAACGAAAAGAGAATATTATAATTAAATAAACCAAGTATTTATAAAATTTTTATTTTATAAATACTTGGTATTTTTTGGTAAAAATTCAAAAATTCATTTTTCTTTAGAAATTAGTGGAAAAAGTGGGAAATGTGGTAAATTATAAAAGGTAAGGTGGTGAGAAGTAGTGTTTATTGGTCAATACAATAATAAAATGGATGCCAAAGGAAGGCTTAGTATTCCAATTAAGTTCAGAGATGAACTAGGTGAAAAATTTATTATTACAAGAGGTTTAGACTCTTGTTTATTTGGCTATTCACTACAAGAGTGGCAAAAGGTGGAAAGTAAGATTAAAATCACTACCTATCACTAAGAAAAATGTCTGTACTTTCCAACGTTTCTTCTTTTCCGGAGCCACTGAAGTTGAGATAGATAAACAAGGAAGAATTAATATTCCTAACGCATTAATAGAACATGCTTTTTGGATAAAGAATGTGTGGTAAATGGTTTATCTAATAGGATAGAAATTTGGGATAAAAATCGCTGGGAAGATTTACTTGTTGAAAGTGAAGCTAGCGTAGAAGAAATAGCAGAAGAATTAGAAGATTTTGATTTTTAGGATGGATGAAAATGTTTAAACATTATAGTGTATTATTGAATGAAGCTGTAGAAGGCTTAAATATAAAAAGAAGACGGTATTTATGTAGATTGTACCTTAGGAGGAGCAGGGCATAGCTTTAGAGATTTTAAAACGATTTAAAAACTGGTAAACTATATGCTTTCGATCAAGACAATGTAGCATTAGAAAATGCCAAACAAAAATTAGCTGAGTACAGTGATAAAGTTGTCTTTATTAAATCTAACTTTGTTAATTTAAAAGAAAAATTAGCAGAGCATGGTGTTCATGAAGTTGATGGTGTATTACGATTTAGGAGTATCATCACCTCAATTAGATACACCTGAAAGAGGTTTTAGTTATAATTATGATACTAAATTAGATATGAGAATGGATACTGATGCAAAAATCAGTGCCTATGAAGTGAGTTAATGAATACAGTTATCATGATTTGGTTAAAAATATTTTTATCGTTACGGAGAAGAAAATTTTTCAAAACAAATTGCGAGAAATATTGAGAAAAAACGAGAACAAAAACCTATGAAACTACTTTTTTGAATTAGTAGAAATTATTAAAAGATTCCATCCCTGCTGCTAAAGAGAAGAACTGGAGGACATCCAGCTAAAAAGAGTATTTCCAAGCCATTCGTATTGCGGTAAATAATGAATTATCAGTATTTGAAGATTCATGAACAAGCGATTGATATTGTTAGCGTAGGGGGAAGAATATCTGTTATTACATTCCATTCTTTAGAAGATAGAATTTGTAAACAAATATTTAATTCATATGCAAAGACAAAAGATATTCCCAAAAATTTACCAATTATGCCAGAAGAAAGTTTATCTAAATTAAAAAGTAATTACGAGAAAACCTATATATCCTAGTGATATTGAATTAGAAGAAAATAATAGGTCTAGAGTGCCAAATTAAGAGTGGCAGAAGTTCCAGACAAAATAGAGGGGAGGAAAGTTTAAATGGCAACACTAAAGGTATATAGTAGAGAATACGGAGTAAGAAAAGTACAAGAAAAAGTTAAATTTAACTTTTTAGAAAAACAGCATATGCAGTTTTTTGTAGGAGTTATTTTACTTGCTAACGTAGTTATGTTAAACTATAAAGGAGAGATTTATTCACTGCAGTGCTCAACATGATATAGTAATATCAGAAAAACAAAAATAACAATGAACAAAAAGTTATGATAAACAATCTGATCATCTTACGAAAGAGTTAAGAAAATTGCTGAGACGGTAGGAATGAAAAACTCAAAAAGATAGTATAAAGGTAGTGAGATAATTGATAAAACTTTTTAAGAAAAATATTAACTAAAGTTTTTGGAAGATAGAAGAAGTTTAGAAAAGAAAAGATTATATCTCTCGAGAAAGAACAAAAATTGTATTTTTCTAATTTTTGTTTTTCTTTTAGTATGGATATTAATATTAAATATTGGACAAATGATGCTAATTGGAACTGTGAGGGGACATAATCTTATCAGAGTTAGCAGATAAAAATATAAAATAGATAGTAGTTTACAGCCCTAATCGAGGTAAAATCTTCGATAGAAATGGAAATATATTAGCTGATAATATTGAGTCTTATAAAATTGTTGCAGTAGTATCTGATAAAAGCAACTGAGGATGATACAAATCCTCGTCATGTTGATTGATGGCAGATAAAACAGCAGATGAATTGTCTAAATTTGTTAAATTAGATAAAAAGTAAGATAAAAGAAATACTTAATAAAAAGGTGTTTATCAAGTAGAATTTGGAACTGCTGGTAAAGATATTAGTGTTGAAGATAAGATAGAAGAGTTAAAAACTTCCAGGTATTGAATTTATAGCAACAACAAAAAGATATTATCCAAATGGAGTATGTTGGGAAACTTTTTAGGATTTTGCTCAAAAATTCTCCTGACAGCGACTTGATCACTGGTCGATTAAGAGTTGAAAACTTTTTGATTACTATTTAAGAGGAAAAGAAGGACATATTACTTATGCTAAAAGATGCATGGGGAAAGTCGTTTCTAACTATTCCAAAAGTGAAATCAAACCTGTTGATGAGAGCAGATATATATTTAACAATTGATAAAAATATCCAAGGATTTATTGATAATACATTAAAAGATATTCATGATAAGTATGAACCAGAAAGTGCTTTTGCAATTGCTGTTAGTCCCTAAAACAGTGAAATATTAGGATTAGGACAAACACCAGCTTTTCAATCCAAACACTCAAGAAAAATCTTTCGAGTGCATGGTCTAATATCTTTTACACTCGGCATATGAACCAGGTTCTACAATGAAGACTTTTACAATGTCGTTAATGGTTGAAAATAATATTTATAAAACCAGAGGGTTATTACAGATCTGGTTCATATAAAGTGAGAAGATGCTACTATTTTTGATTGGAATAAAACTGGATGAGGAACAATAACTCAACGTCATGGATTCCAACAATCTTCAAATACATTAATGTTAACACTTTTAAAATGAATTAGACTGAAAAACTAAAAAGTGGTTTAGAAAATTTTGGATTGGAAAAAGCACAAAATTAACTATATGGAAAATGAAGCCTGCGAGAATTAGTATTTAATAATAGTATCAGCTTCGACTACTGTATTTGGACAAGGTAGTACAGTTACAGCAATGCAAATGGTTCAAGCAGAAACAGCTATTTTAAATGATGGTCAAATGTTGACTCCGTACTACAAACGGGTTCATGATAAAACATTGATAAAGATGTTAATATCGGTAAGAAAACTGTTGTAGGAAATCCAATATCAAAACAAACAGCTGATATAATGAAAGAAGAATTATATGGAGTTGTTAATGGATCTTGGGCGCAAGGAGGTAAGAGATATGCTGTAGAATAACTATAGTACATCTGGTAAAAACAGGAACAGCAGAGGTTGTAGATTCTGAAAACAGGAACTTATTATAAGAGCCCGTATAAAGTAATGCACTCTATTCTTAGGGTATGCACAAGTGAAGATCCACAAGTAATACTTTTATGTAGGAATGAAAATGCCTACAGAAAGAATTAGGAGCAAGTGAGTGCATTGCGGGCATCGGAAATTTTTCAAACCGATCATGGAAAATACATTGAATTATTTAAATGAAAAATCTAATCGATAACGATACAGTAAAAGTTATCAAATGGAAAAATATTGTGGGTAGAGAATCTAGATTCAACAATACTGAAATTACAACAAAAACAAAAACATTATAACAATAGGATCTGGAAATAATATAATTGGGTCAATATCCATCAGCTGATAATGTAATAAAACAAGATGAAAGAATATTTTATTAGTTTCAGATAATAATATAGTATTACCTAATTTCTTAGGTTGGTCAAAAGATCGATGTCACTAAATTATGCTGAATTAGCAGGTTTAGATATCGAAATAGAAGGAATGGTTTTGCTAAGCAACAATCAATTCCTGCACAGAAGATTTATAAAAAAGGGGACAAAGATAAAAACAAAATTTAGTTAGGAGAACGAAATGAGGTAATTCAGATACGGTATTTTGCTATATCGTTATTATTGGTAGCATTTTTCTTACAGTGCTAATGCTACCAGATTAATCAAAATATTTACATGTTTCTAAAAATTTGGATCAAAGCAATCGAGAAGAAGGGCCACAAAGTCATATGCATAGGACACCTACATATGGGTGGAATATCATTTATTGTCTCTATAGTCATTTCGCTTATGATAGCAGTGATTTGGATGGTGATATGCAGTATTATATTTTATTCATTTATACAACTATTTTCATTTTCGATTATTGGTTATATGGATGATATGCTTATCGTAGTTAAGAAGAAAAATGATGGACTTGCTCCAAAGAAAAATTAATGTTACAAATACTATTTTCTGTATTTTATATCTTAGTAACTTATATATATAAAGATATAAATATGCACATATTCCTGGATTAGATTATAGTAAATATTTTCATATTCTATAATATTCCTAGTATTTTGAGCAAACAGGATTTTTCTAATGCAGTGAATTTAACAGATGGCTTGAGATGGATTAGCAACAAGTGTTACAATTATTACTACTAGTACATTTGCATTATTAGCATATAAGGAAAAATAATTTCCTGATTAGTTTCTGTCGACTATTGTTGGAGCACTTTTAGGATTTTATTATTTAATAGAAAATCCTGCGAAAATTTTTATGGGAGATACGGGATCTTTGGCTTTTAGGGTGGGATTCTGGCAGCAAAATTTCAGTAATTTTACATAAAAAATAGCATGTATTTATAGGTTTAGTTTATATATTGGAAACTCTATCTGTAGATTATTCAGGTGGCATACTCTAAAAACAGGTAAGAATTTTAAAATGTCACCGTTGCATCACCATTCGAGTTATCAGGGTATGGGTGAAGTAAAAAACTGTGTATATTTTTGTTGCTATAGCGAGTGATATCATCAGCTATAGGATGCTTTATAGGGTAATTTAAAATAGATTAATTTAGAAGATATATATTATGTATTAGGATTTGCAGAGTGGTTATTCAACTGCAAATTCACAAAAACTTAGGGTACGATGTTACTTTTAAATGCATATGATGATTTAAGTAATGATGATGAAAGCAGCAGAATTAAAAGAACTAGGAATAAAAAGTGATTGACGGTGGTCATCACTTGAACTCTTAGAAAATATTGATTTAATTGTAAAATCCCAGGAACAAAAATATGAAATGAATTTTTACAAAAACAATTGAAAATATTGATATAATAACTGAGATTGAGTTAGCTAATACATTGTTTAATATCGATATAGTGTAATAACTGGAACAAAGTGGTAAAACTACAACTACTCAGATGACTTTCGATATATTAAAAACGGCCCATAAAGATGTTTTGTTGTAGCAGGCAATATTGGTTATCCAGCAATAGAAGTTGCGTGCAATCCATCTAATTCTTTAATAATTACGGAGTTTCATCTTTCCAATTACAAGGAACAAAATATGAAACCATCTGTTGCAGCTATAACCAATCTAGGTGTTGGTCATTTGAGATTATCATGGAAATATTGAAAAACTATAGAAATGCCAAAGAAATATTTATAAAAATCAAACAAATGATGATATTCTTATCCTAAACATTAAAAGAAAAGAAAAATATGATTTAGATCAATTCTACTGTGCTTTTTCTATGATACTAAAAGAAAATAATGAAGCTAGCATATTTGTAAAAATAATATCGTTAGTACGATGGAGTGGAGTTATTTGATATAACTAAAAGCTTTCGTTACCAGGCATGCACAATGTAGAAAATGCAATCAATGCTGCTGTGATTTTCATATACTAAAGGTGCAAAAGTAGAAGTTATTCAAGGAAGTACTATGTGCGTTTTGAGTGAGGTGAAAACACAGATTACAGTATGTGGGTGAACATAACAGGGTTAAGTACTACAATGATTCGAAAAGCAACCTAATCCAGTGAGCTACAACTACAGCACTTTTCAGGCTTTGAAAGAATATTATACTTATTTGTGAAGTGGAAAAGAAAGACAGAGGAGTTGATTTTAAGAACTAGTTCCATTTTTCCAAGGAATTAAGACAATGGTTGTTGTGAGGAAAGTAAAGAGATTCTATATATATTTAGCTGTTGACAATGAAGTTGAATGCCATAGGGCCGTAAGTAGATGATGCCACTATTTTAGCTGCTTTACACTTTTGCAGCAGATGGTGATACAACATGTATCCTGCTTGTGCATCGTGGGACCAATATAAATGTTTTGAAGATCGTGGAGATGAATTTATGAAACGTTTAAGAAGATTAATCAAGAGGACTAAAAACTATGAACAAGAAAAATAAAAGTTACTAGTAAAAATGAACAATGAAAAAGAAGAAGTTCATTAGAAAAATAAAAGAGAGAGACGTGAAAACTTTATTTATAGTAGCTTTATTTTTAATTGTAATAGGGTATTTTACTTTTTATTCAGTAGTTGTTAAAATTGAAAACTATTGATGTAGAGGGTAACAATCAAATTACAAGGAAGAAATTCTTGAAGCAGGAAAACAGTAACAATGATCTTCGAACATGAGTCGATAAAAGATGATGAGATCAAAAATAATATAAAATCAAGATTTGAAGTTTTAAATCAGTCACAGTAAAATCTACTTTACCATCGTCAATAAAAGTATATGTGAAGAGTATGGTTCTTAGCACAAATCAAAAAGATGACGGTAATACTAGAAATAATAATGGAAAATGGAAAAATCCTATTCTGGTAAAGTTAGAAACAATTATAATTTTCCTATTTTGAGAGAGAATTTCAATAATGATGGTAATAAACTTGAGGAAGTTTATAAAAATCTAAAACAAGTTAAAACAAGAGTTCGATTACAAATTTCTGAAAATAATAAATGATGAAAGTGATAGAGTAACAATTATATGAAAGATGGCCAAAAAGTTAAAAGCTTTAAGACGCAAAACTTCATGGATAAGTTGAATTATTATGAAGAAATATCTAAATATATTGAAGACAAAAATAATACTACTTTAAAACTTAATAAATAGAGTGCGTATCTTGAGAAACATTAAAAACAGAAAAACTAGAAATGATAATATAAAAATTACTGTCAAGACAAAGGATTAAATAATGATGATGATTCATCAAATAAAGACAAAGATAATGTAGAAAAGAAGATAAAAGTACAACAAAATAATAAAGTCTGAAAATTCTACTACAAATAATAAGAATAGTAATTCAGCTAATAACAAGAATATAAAACAGCAGTCGTCAAGTAATAAGAAAAATGAACAGTAAGTATCCAGAATTTTATATTTTGGATGCTGACGATAATATAAAATATTTAATCAGTATATTACTAGATTGAAAATATTTTTAATAAAATTTACATGAGTGTTTTTCATATAATTTTTATGTTATAATTTGGTATGTGTAAATAAAATATGTGTGTTACAATTTATTATAATAACAAAAGTTTTAAAAGGAAGGAGAGTTTGACTTGGGTTCACAGTGTATACACTTCAATAGATCTAGGATCATCTAGTATAAAAAGTGATTATAGCAGATGTGGTATATGAAAAATTGAATATACTCGGTGTTGGTGTTGTTAAAAACAACGTCTATTAAGCGAGGAAACATTATAGATGTGGAATCTGCTTCTAGAGATATTCAAAAAGCAATAGATATTGCGAAAAGTGAAATAATAAGGACATAAGATCATTATATGTAGCAGTTTCCAAGTATACACACTCATATTAAAAGTGTAGCGGAGATGAATTTGATACAAAAACACGATATTGATGGTGAGAGATATCGAAGAGTAAATGAAGAAGCAAAAATACTACCATTACGACGAAAGAGAAGTGGTGCAAGTAATTCCAGATGCTATCGTCTTGATGATATTGAAAATATTAGAAAACCAAAAGGAATGACTGTTCTAATTCATTTTGAAGTAACAGGACAGAGTTTTTAACTTCTAAGACTCATCTTCATACAATATATAAAAGTATTGAAAACCTAAGATTAGATTGTAACGAAACTTTTGTTGCATCTCATTCATTGGGAGAATTGCTATTAAATGATGAAAGAAAAAGATTATGGGTCCAGTGATAATCGATGATTGGAGCAGGACTAACGACTGTGAGTTATTTTTGAAGATGGAATTCTTCAATTATCACAATCAATAGAGTTAGCTGGTGAAGATATTACACGCTACAATATCTGATGTGTTGAATGTCCCATTAAAACGTGCAGAAGAGATTAAAGTAACTCAAGGTCATAGCTTTTACATGATTTAGCATCACCACAGGTAATTATTGACTTGAGATAAACCTAGAACCAGATGAGAGAGCCATATACTCAAAAAGAGTTGGCTGATTACATAGAAGAAATTGTAGAAGAAAGTATTTGTACATTCATTCGATGTATTGAGAAAAGCTGGTATAAATAAGTAAAAGGAAATGTTGTACTAACGAGGGTGGAACGATCTTATGCCTGGTGTTCTTGATTTATGCATATGCTAAGAAAAAATGAACGATTAGAATTGGTTCACCATTGAGAGAGCTAATTCGCCAGAATTGGCGGTTGTTGTAGTACATTAACAAGTAGTTATAAAAATAGAATCATTATTTGGTTATCAAGTAACTGATGAAGTACCAACAGTAAAAATACAAATTCAGCATTTTGAAAATGTCTCTGCAGTAGAAGAGATTGCGAGTGAATAATTCAAAGTTGAAGTTCCGTGTAATGAGTGAACCTCATGAGGGAAAATCATGAAGAAGAAACTTATTATGAAGAAGAAAGAAAAGAAAAGAAAAACTTTTTGATAAAAATAACTAAAATGTATAATTCGTTTTTGAATAATAATCAGGAGGAAATAAAGAATGTTTGAAGAATTTGATCAATCAGCAGTAATTAAAAGTGGTAGGTGTTGGTGGCGGTGGTGGAAACGCCGTTGACCGATAGTGAAAAGTAGGATTCAAAACGTTGAGTTATCGCAGTTAATACAGATGCTCAAGCATTAAAAACGTTCTAAAAGCAGACGTAAGAATTCAAATCGGTGAGAAAAATTAACTAAGGTCTTGAGCTGGGCTAATCCGAAGTGACGTAAAAGCAGCGGAAGAAACTAAAGGAATAGAATTGAAGAAGCGACTAGAGGGCAGGATATGGTATTCGTTACTTCTGGTATGGGAGGAACTGGTATGGGCAGCTCAATCATGTAGGTATAGCTCAAAAATTAGTGCATTAACAGTGAGTGTTGTTACTCGTCCGTTCAGTTTTGATACGTCAGTACAATCTACAGCTGGTGATAACTCAGCTAAAGGTGCTGTAGATACACTAATCGTTATTCTAACGATAGATGTATGAATATCGTAGATGAAGATGCTCAACGATGCGAAGCATTCGTTGAAGCTGATAACGTATTACGTCAAGGGGTTCAGGTATTTCTGACCTAATTAACGTTTTCTGGTACAGTTAACCTTGACTTTGCTGATGTTAAAGCACTTATGGCTGATCAAGGTTCTGCATTAATGGGTATCAGCTTCGAGGGTGAAAAACAGAGCTATCGAGCAGCTAAAAAGCTATTTCATCTCACATTGCCGAAACATCAATCGTTGGAGCTAAAGGTGTATTATTAAAACATTACTGTGTGGTCCATCACTAAGTTTGACTTTGAAGCTCAGCAGCAGCAAGTATCGTTCAAGAAAGCAAGTGATGACGAGGTGAACATGATTTTTCAGTACAGTATTTAACGAAGATTTAGACTGATGAAATCATCAGCAGCTGTTATTGCTACTGGATTTGAAAGAAGATGGAGTAAAGTGTAGAAAGAGAGCTGATCATTCAAGCTGCCTTTCAACACAGCAGAAATGCTGAAAAGAACAGCTCATATACAAGAAATGAGTTACGGTTACTTATGTATAAAAATAGAAATGTGACGCTCATAGTAGATGACATAATATCTAAACGTTTATTGTGAAAATCATATTTCGTGCTCTAATATATGAATGAATCTTCAAGCTTTATGTATAAATAATAGATTTTTAATGATAAGTACAAAGTACTATCAATCAGCATCTGCATAAAGATAATACAAGTGATTTCTGCAACTTTTCAGTAGGTCTTCGTTATAGCCCTTTAACGTTTAAGTAGCGTTAGAGATTTTTATTAATAAATGAATTTTTCCTCTAATTCTTCAACTTCAATATTTGATCTTTTACATGAAGTAATTACAGTATGTGCTATACGCTAGGATCAGAAGGCAGCAAATAAATAGTTTATACTGCTTCTGTAGTCAGCATTTACATCGAAGCTTATATCAGTGAGAGACAGGAATAGTATCATTATTTGTATATAGTTTAAAGTATTAGTTTCCCATATTCCTCTAAAAGAGGTCATAGTTATTTGATTCATGTCAAATTAGTCAGCCTAAATTCCTCAATGTTTTTAGCTTCATTTTAGAGCGAGCTAATTTTTATCAATTATCTCCATTGAACTTACCGGTCTGTTTTGCAAATGTCAGCAAAAACCACAGTCAGGATTTAACCAAATTCTTTCTTTAGGAATATGTTAGCATTACTTCTTCTCACGATTTGGGATATCTTCTAGTGGTTCTAATATCATCTGTTCTTGGATTCACCAACACCTAATCTCGGTATACAATTATCCCTTATTAAAGTGCCTATTGAGATAATGAGAATGTTCTCCTGCTCTGAGGGAGTGAAAACTCTAATGTAAGTATATTAGGAAGAGCTTTCTTCGAGATAATGGAAGTATAGGAGGTATAAGGTCCAGTAGAGTGCAGAATACTTTCATCTCTACTCCAATTTCCACTGCACAACATGAAAGGAAAGCTAATGACTGCACTGTTTTCGTCACATGAATATTACGGATTTAATTAATTGGTAGCGAAATTTTAATTCTTCTGTGGGATCTCTCTCTCAGATAGTGCGGCGGCACACACATAAATGATCTTGTGCTTACTTCAGAAAAATACGCTTCCGGTTGGTACTGGTTCATCAGAATTAGACCATTATGCTATTTTCGCTAGTGATATAAAAGTATCTGTTCTTGTGTGCTTTTAATTATGTCTTCTCCTAAGGCATCTTTGCTATCATAGTGTGTTTTGATAGAACGGGTGAGCCACATGGACGAGGTGATTAAATAGGACCAGGAAAAGGTTGCTGATTTTCTTATCGAGTTATAGTTCAATCTCATTTCATCACTGCGACCAGGGGTTTTAGTATATTTTGACTTTTCTAGCTTCGATGCATTTTTATACTAATTGCAGGAGACGTCTAAATATGTCTATTGAATTTGTTCAAAACCTTGTTTGTCCTCAATATAATCAAAGCATATCAGCCACTTTCATCATTTGGCAAACCCGTCAGAAGCGTTCAGCTTACCAAATGAAACATAGTCTCACGGTGGTTCACCGCTGGTATATCAATATCTATATCGTATGTTCTCTGAAAGATTCTACCATACTTAGTTTCTTCGTCTGGGAGTTTGATGATAGAGTTGAGTCGAGATTTCCTTTATTTAAATTTTACTGGTTTGCGGTCAGTGGTCTTACTACGCGGCACTGCTGCTAGAAGTGCTAAAGAAATGATGAACTGATTCATAACTATTCTCCGTGAGCTCTCTAGTCTCGATATTGATTAGCTTCAGTGGGTTGTTTGAAATCCAGTGTGCGACAGATACAATTAACTCTAATCCTTCCATATCCATCATGTTTCTTTGTGGTCCAGGATTGCTGTAATCCATTTGTGTAGATACTTCTATGAATTTTCAAATCAGAACTACGTCTGTCTGGATGTCCTGAGAAGAGATACAGTGATCAAAAGAGAAAGGAAATCTGTTTTTGAGTAAAATTTTCTAACGAGATTTTCATCAAGGTACCATCCTGCTATCCAAGCATTATAGTTTTAAATCTAGCATCCATGTACGAGACACTTCATCGTAAACGGTAATTGCAGAATCAAAGCTCACCGCCAACGTGCGTCTCCATGTAGAGCAACACCTACCAATATCGAAACGTTTTTCAACATAATCTTTTCCGAATTCTAATCCATGTTTGCAGCGAGAATGATTAATAAGGATTAGTCTGGCTTGAATTGAGTCAATTTGCACCAAAACCAGTGTTTTGTCTTTTAAATCGTTGATACTATTTGTGTTTGCTGTTAGCACACAACTGGGTAAGAACTTCACGTCACGGTCCGGTATCACGCATTGAACCGTTTAGCGCAGTTTCCATTTGGTGCGAATGGTGAAGTATCTAACCATGCGAAGGTGGGTTCAAAGCAGCATCCGATTTCACGTGCTAGTAATCCATCAACGGCCTTTGTCAGTCTCTTTATAATAAAGCGGGTTCAATGAGGGAAGTTTTCATCTTCAAAGAATTGCCAACAATCCCCCAAAGCTACGTCACTTTTGGATCATAGATTGCAGCCCCAACTGGTACTGTCATAATAAATATTCCTGCTTTTCTTATATATTGATTTTCAAATTTTTACGAAATAAGAGAGGGTAAAGTGTGCTCATCCCTTATATAAATATTTCCCAAAGATAGTTTCTATGGTAATTGTTGCCCAGTAATGGCTTTTACTAACCAAATTGTTAACCACAGTGCTAACGCTTAGGAGCCATAATGTGACTTGCAGATACATATCTTCACGTAGCGTTCCATAATACCAACACGGTTCATGAGCTTTTCTACCACCTGCTGTACGCATTCCAAGACGAGGCTAATTCTATAAGCGAGCTTCACTATGCAGTCTAGCTGATAAAAGGTACGCTGCAAAAGCGCATCGAGGTTCTTTTCTGCAGAAAGCTACCTTGCGACCTCGTGTTCCAAAAGCACACTGCTGCATTGGTTTGACTGTATTTTTGCTAAGATGAATTTGAACAGTTCAATTTCTATGAGATTTACCAGTTGGATATTTTCTATTATTGGTATGAGCTTACTGCTTCATCTAAAACCATAGCTTCCATAATCCACTATACAGCATACGTAGCAAAGCACGTGATGAAGTATGTAGCAACGATAGTAAACACTTGATCAACTCCTGAACCAGCTTCGTCATGCAGTTCGCCTCTAATTCAACATCGTTAATAGCCACATTTTGACGCTGATGCAATTTTCCCACGCACGTTTCCCAAGACCGTGCCATGTGAGATGACGAATTCAAACGCTTTACTTCCAAGAGGAATACCCAGTTATCAATTTCCCCCTTCAACATCAGAAGGAGTAAGTACTAAGTAGTAAGATGCAAATTCAGCAGATGTTACCATACTTTTAAGTCCATTGAAAATAACTGGAGTTATCTTTGAATTCAGTTCCCACATCAGAAATATAGAAGTGAGTACCAGTACCTAATTCACTGTAGTAAGAGTGCCATAATTTTTCATTTCTACGATATCTACAGATTTTTGATTTAAGATTATCATCCCGCATGTGAAGAACACAGTTTAGAGCGACATTGTGCATCATGTCTTATAACGCCAAACCTACTGTAGCACTCGACTTTAGCGAAGATATGCACGGCAAAGCATCTGCGTGCTCTTTGCCCTTATCTTTTCCTAAATCCACCAAGTTCTGTTGTATCATAAGTTTGAAAGTGTCCAGCTCCTAATTAACTTTAAATACTTCACTCAGGAAACCTTTCTTGTTCATCTATTTCTTTTGCAATAGGGTCAATATATATGCAGACTCCCAGCTTCGTTATAAAAATGTTGTCATAATAATGCCTCCTAATATTAGTATAAATAAAATATTTTATACCAAAAATTATACCATAAAGAACCAATTATGTACTTTCTAAGTTATAGTTTCTGAGATATAAACATTTTCATAAAAAGAAAAATTATTTATATCTATAAGGAGAATATATTTTGATAATCATTTTTTATATATATATATTATATTTCAGAACATAAAAAGATTAAATTAGCAATTGATAGCATTTATCAATTATAAGTTTCATATCAACTTTACATTAAAGGATACAAAGTATTTTGAAAAGTAAAAATTTGATGGTAAATTTCAGAAATTATTTACAAAGTTGAAATTATCTGGTATAGTCTATATTTATAAATTAAAAATAAAGAAAGGATAGAGGTAATAGTTGGTTAAAAATGGAAAGAAGATTTTACAAACTCATGTATCAGTATGATGATTGCCATAGGTGGATGTATGGGGACAGTATTTATGTAGAGTGGGCAGTTGTTAGTAAAGCAGGTTCTTATGGGCAGTTTCTTACTTATGCATTAATAGATTGTTGTGTTACTTCTTAATGGCATCCAATGGGAGAATTAACCTTATTTATCCGGTTTCAGGTTCTTTTGGAGCTTATACTAGCCCCGCTATAGATCCTGGTGCTTAGGATTTGGAGTTGGATCGCTATTTTGGATATTGTGGATTCTGGTGCCAGTGTTGATATTATAACACTATCAAAAATATTACACTACTGGGAATTCTTCAGACCAGTTTTCTTATTTTCTATATGTATTGTATTTTTTTAGTTATTTTTGTATTAAATTTAGTAAGTGTTAAGGATTTTGGTGAAGTTGAATATTGGATAACAATTATTAAAGTATTGACTGTTATAGCATTCTTAATAGTAGGGCTGCAATCATTTTGGAGTTACTGGAAATAGTGAAGCAGGTATTGCTACTTTTATTAAAATGGTGAAAAAAAATAAGTAGCGCGCCAGGACGTTAGGATTATTTAGGGTTTATCTACAGCAGCTTTCTCATTTGGAGGAACAGAGTAGTAGCAGTCACAGCTGGTGAATCACCTATTCAAAACGATGCAAAAAGCTGTAAAACAAGTATTCTGAGAATATTATTAATATTCTATATTACAACAATGTTGATTATATTCAATAGTTTTCAGCAAATGATCCTGGGTATTTTGGATACAACAATGTTACTGCATCACCTTTTTACTATTATTGTCACCAAAACATTGGATTGAAAACCAGCATGATTGAATGCTGTAATTCTAACATCAGTATTATCAACAACAAACTCCAGGTATATGTTTCTAGTAGACAGTGTTCTCATTAAGTTCACATAACTATGGTCCGAAAGTATTCAAAAATTAAATGACAATTCTATTCCTGTAATTTCATTAACATTTTTCAGCGATGTTCATGATTTGTGTTTTCATTTTGAGAATTAATCGGATACTACGTACTGTATCAATGGTTGGAATTATAGTAATGATTATTTGGATGGTTCATTAGTTTCCCCAAATAAGTGCAATATTGCTAAGCAGGGAAAAAAAGCTGAGATGTATTGCCATACACAGCCAAACTGGTGTTGTTGGTTCTTATATTGCATTACTATCATTTTGCAACTATAATTTTACTTCCAATTAGTTTCAAGATTATGCAACTGGTGGTTTTGTAAAAATGTCATATAACTGGTTGTCCAGCTATTGGAGTTCTAATGTATATAATATTTAAAGTAATAACAAACGAAATTTGTTAACTTGAAGAAGTGGATATTCATCCATATAAAGAAAATAAATAAAAATTTTTATACTCTCTAGTAATCAATTTAGATTCTGATAGGGGTATTTTTATACATTATAGTTTGGATGCTTGTAAAGTATGAGTAAATAGATTGCAGTTTTATGATAAAATTGTATTTAAGTAATTTAATGGAGATGATATTTTGAATATTGGAATTACAGGTAGTATGGCATGTAGGAAAAGTGCTGTGTCAAATTGTTGAAAGAAAAGGATTGCCTGATTATAGATGCTGCTGATAAACTTGGTCATATAAAACCTTACTAGTGATGGTAAAGAAAATTAAGAAAAATTTCGGATTGACAATTCTGAAAATAATGAAATAAGCCGAGAAAAACTAGAAATTAGTCTTTGGTAACGATGAAAATTTAAAAATTCTTAATAGTATCGTGCATCCTTATATAAGAAAAATAGACTACACAATTACAAAAGAAAATCATAGAGATGAAAGATTTGTTTTTTAGACTATAGCATTGTTATTTGAAGCTGGATTTGAAGATTTGGTTGAAAAGATTATTGTAGTATGTCGATGAAAAAATTCGTTAGCTAGGTTGATGGTAGAAGTACATTGTCAAAAAGAACAGAGCAATGCTACAAAATTGAAAGTCAAATAGGTTCAAAAAGATAAATCAATTCTTAGCAATTATGTAATAGATAATAGTGCAGAACTAAAGAAATTATAAACAGATTGATTTGATAATAGAAGCGTTAAGAGAGAGGGTCATAAATAATGGCAAATATTAGAAATAAGTAATTTAGGTGGAGGTTATAATCGAAGAAAAATTATCGAAGACGTTAATATCAAATACTAAAGGTAGTATAACACATTAATTGGTCTTAATGGTGCGGGTAAAGATACAACTATTAACATATCTTAGGATTATTAAGACCAGTGGAAAATTGAAATAGAAAGTTAATGAATTACAATCCTCCAAAATAATGAAAATATAGAAAAGTATAGTTATGTTCCAGAATCACCAGTTTTATATGAAGAACGACTTTTAGAAGAACATAATCTTGGCAATGTATAAGCGAATATGGAGGATACTTGGAAAAGAGCTGAAAAATTATTAGATTTATTTAAATTTGGAAAGATAAGAAGTTCTTTCTGTTCATTCTCAAAAGGTATGAAGCAAAAAGTTATGATAATTTGTGTTACTTGCTTTAGTAGAACCGAATTTATATATAATTGATGAACCATTTTGAAGCAGATCCTGTTGCAATAAATGACAGGTAACCCAATATTAATGATAGAAGAGCCGAAGGAGCTAGTATTCTTATGTCTACACGTATTCTTTTCAGCAATGTGTATGTAACTTTGTAATAATTCACGAAGGAAAATCTTAGCAAATAGCAGTTAGAACAACTAAGAGCCGAATTCAATATAGCAGGTGCGTCTTTAGATGAAATATATTTATCATTAACAATTGCGAGGAAATAATGAGTAATATTGAAAATATTTTTTCTGACAGACAGAAAAGAAAGAGCAAGAGTTAAAGTTAACCTATAGTAAGTATTTTTAATTCGCACCTTATAATATTTCTTATTATAGTTTTGGAGCAGTGTATAAATTATTCAAAATGGATTACTTTATTACCAAGCAAAATGATAGAATTATACTCAGTTACACAACAGCAACTGTTGTCTTTAGATTATTATTTAGTAAGTTCTAAAATAAAACTCATATTAAAGAAGCTTCGATACGATATTTTTGTACCATTAGAAAAATATTATAGAAAATTGGATTGAAAAGCTATAATAAGCAGTACAATAGTTGTATAATTACTGTTATAATTTCTATTTTTGCTACCAGCCAATTACTAATCTTATTGGTATATAGATAAATTAAAATATTTTATGTTATTAATAAATAATAATATGGAACAATTTATTAAAATATTTCTGAAGTTATTCACTACAAAGAAGTGATTTAGATGGCTTACTACTATTTATTGTAATCTTTATCCAGTTGCTAGAGGGTGTTTTTGAGAACACAGCTATTCGTGTTATTTATTTATTAGTATAATTGTATTAGCAGTATTTACTTTACATTATGAAAAATGCGGAAGTAAAGTAAATGATAAGATCAAGAAAATATGTCGTGAACTGGAATCAAGCGGCTGACTATGATAATGCCGTATGGAAAACTATTTGAAATTTGTAAATATGTTTGTTGATGTACCATTAAATGGGGTAAAAGTTGCAAGAAGAAGAAATACTTTGATATTGCTACTACAAAATTAAATAAAGATAATTTCAAAGCAGAATATGATTTTAAATATTATTACCTATGATGATATTTTAAGACAAAAGAAATACGGTTTACCTAACATTAAGATTAATGTTATTAGCGCTTGTAATTTTTAGTTTTAAGAAATGCATACGTTAGTGGATTAACTATCATTTCTTATCAGTTGTTGGCTATTATTCAGCTAGTTCCGTTATATAAACAAATGGTAATAATATTTGGCACAGTATTTTACCAGTAGAGGTGAAAATATAAAAAATTAAAAGTTATAAAGTTGTTAACTATCGTTATCTTTACAACTACAATTTATTTAACTGTAGTTCTGTATTCTTGGCTAACTTCAGTGGAGCTAATATATGGTAGTTATAGTTGGTTCATTGAGTTATAGCTAACATAATATCTAAAAATTTTCAGTGAGAAAGTTAAATAGAAGGATGCCAACATGAAAAATATAGCAATTATAGGAGATTTGTAAGGAGTTAGCTGTGCCACTTTCTAAAATAAGTTTTCAGAATCAACTCAAAAAGTTTAATAATGACCCTAGTGAAAGAGATTTAGAATTTACCGATAATAGTTGGAAAATTTCAAATTGGTCAAAGAGAAATCTATATAATGGATGGCATAATTCAATTAGTGAACAAGGTGTATTGTTTGTTGATGATAGAACTGAGCACATAGATATTTCAATTAAAGTGGAGTAACGAAGAAGGTATTTTATACAAATGAAATTAAATAACGCAGAAAAAATGCTTTATGGTTTTTGCAAAGCATTAAAAAATTGTTAATGTCTGATTTATTCACATTTAAAGAAAAATTATCAAAATGTATATAATATGTATAATGCCCTAGAGATGAAGACATCGAAAGAATTAACAGTTGAAAGGTTTTTAAAGCTATTGTTAATGAGAAAATCTATGATAAACAATAGAACCATTGTTAACAAAGTTGCTATGCTAGTGATATTTCAAATCAAAAGTATGAAGTAAGTTTGATGCCAAATTGTCATTTAACAATTCAAAGAAAGACTCAATAAAATTGCTTGAAGATATGTATAATGAAACGTAATTGATAATATTACAGTGAACAGATTATCGGTTAAAATTGCTTTAAAATCTTTTATAGAAACAAGTCAAATTTTCAGATAGTATTTTAAAATTAAATAGAAAAGTTGAAAAATTGAAAACGAGGAGATAAATATTTGGACATTCAAATGGTAGTATCTACTATTATGATTATATAGTTTAACTTTGGTCAAAAAACTTTTACCGTGGTTTGATGATGATGAAAATTTCTGGGTTTATTCAGATATGGATTATGTGTCGAATATGGTTGTAACTCTAGTCTATAAGAGAGGATTTTACGTAATCGTGAAATAAGGTGAGATAATTTCAAAAAAACGAAAATTAGAGTATGTTACAAGAATTAGAATACGTAAGTAATAAGTGGATAGATATAAAAATGAGCGGTATTCAAATTGTAAAGCTTATATTATTAGAAGAAAGCCCAGTTTATATGAAACTCATGGATAAAACCGATGATGAAATTAAAGGAAATTGTTGAAAAAAGTGTAAAGTCCATGGAGTAGTAGGAATGTCAATAAGTATTGTGTTAGTAGAATAAAAGACAATTATCGTTTTTGCTGTAGAGAATATAATAAGAAAAAGAATTAACGAATTTGATGGGGTATATGAAAACAATACCCTAATGTTTTTATAATGGGTAAATCAAAAAAGGGACAACATTGGAAATACAGTGTTAGAAGCTAAAAAAATAACCAAAAGAAATTCTAAGAAAATATATAAGATAAGAAGGGACGTACTGAGTACGAGGATAAAATGAAATTTAATAAAATAAACTAGAAGGTGTAAAGTATCACCAATATTTGAAAATGAAAATTATGACAATGCTGAAACTTTTAGAATTACACAAAATCAAAAGGTGTTATGGGAAAGTTTAATGAAAATTATGTGAATTTACCATATAATGGAGAAAAAGAAAATATTAATGATTAGGAGGAAAAATGAGTTAGAAGAAGATCTGTTCGTGAGGTATTCTTTAAGTTGAGTTAGTTATGCTAGCTTAAAACACAAAAGAGTTTGAGGCTCCAAATTACCTTACCACAAAACTAGAAAATATTCCAACTCAAAAGCATAGTGAACGCTGCAGTAGAGGGAGCTACGCGCTACCTACGAGTGTGATAAGTATAAACTCAGATAGAAAAGAGGTTACCAGAAATTACCACAACGCTAACCTGGCAACAGAAGATTGATAATATTGAAGATATAGTAAATGAAGCTGTGATATTATAGTGGTATATTCTTAGCACGTGATTTAGTTAACGAAGAGCAGAGTATTTATGTCCAGAGCGCTTGCTAATATTGCAGAGTATGCGGGAATTATCAGCATTAGGGTGCTGGAAGTAGAAGTATATGATGAAAAACAATGTGGAAGAATGGATTAAAAGGATGTTGGCTGTGGGTGGTCAAAGCTTCAGATAGAAAACCAAGATTTATTGTTATGAAATACTTAAATAATCCAGAAGAGGTGAGTAATGGGACGTAGGCAGGGTGTGACTTATGATACAGGCGGTTATTCAACAAAACAAACAGCCAATGGTATGGATATAATGCACGTGATATGGGTGGAGCAGGAAACAGCGTGGAACAAATGAAAACTGATTGTTGCTACAAGATTAAAAACAAATGTTATTGCTATTGCCAAGGAGCTTGTGAAAATATGATGAGCTGGTGGATCATATAAACCAGAGTGATGTTGTTTCAACATTATCGAAAAACAGTAGAAAGTATATGCAAAACTACAGACGCGCTGAAGGTCGAGATTACTCTTGCTGATTCAGTATTATGCAACTGAAAACTTAAAAGTAAATAAAGTTATTGTTAGCAACACTTACTGAGTGCATGCTTTAGTTGCGTTAGGAGAGTTCTATAACTGGAGCGGTGACAAAGCAGCAAGAATTTTTATAATATGAACTGAGCGAAGCGGCTAAGCAAAGCAGGAGAAAAGAGTATGGCAAATGCGAGTGAGATAGCAGCTTAGAAAATTAAACACCTCGTCAGTAGCTGATGTAGAAAACACAGGAGGAAGACTTGGAGGAACAATAACCGCGAGTTATTCATAGAAAAGTTTCGTAGCGAATAATGTTCCGTGGATTCACCTAGATATAGCTGGAACAGCATATTTATCAGCGAAAATACTTTTCCAAAAGGTGCCACAGAGTGACATGTTAAAAACTTTATATACACTTGTTATGAAATAATTAGTTATATCGAAAGAACTCAAGAAAAGAAATTATTCTTTGAGTTCTTTCTTTTCTAAGCGATATAGATAAAGTAATTAGATATTAAAATTTAATTTTTCACTTTGACAAGTAATTATTAACGGTGTAAAATAATTAACACATAAACAAAACCTTAGAAAGAAGAATAGTACTTGGTAAAATTTTTAGCGAGCTAACGTTGGTGTGAGAGGTTAGTAATCTAGATGAACGCATCTTTTAGGCAATTATTAGATAAATTGTTAACTCTGCCTCAGAGATTGAGTGGGTATACTAAATACCAAGAAAAGTGGCAACGTGGACTGATTTCGCTCTTTTATAGTTTCTTAGAAATTATAAAAAGACTCTATTATCTCATCTCGTAGTTACATAGACCATGGACTGTATTTCATGTGTGGTAAAGTATACACCAAAAAGAGTGGCACCGCAGAAAATTGCGCTCGAGTTTGTGCTAGATTCTAGTTACAAAGATTTTTCTATTTATAGTGGTTCTTTTCTAAAAATATAATATAATAAAGAATAAAAGGAGACAAAAACGTGATGATTATTATTATTCAGTACATCAATTATTACAGTCGTAACATTAACAGCATGCTCAAGTAGACCGGTACATAAAATACAAGAAGTGAAAGATATAAAGATTGTACTAGGGTTTCTAGCGGACTATCCACCATATGAGTTTTTAACCACGAAAATGGTAACAAAAGGATTGCCAAGTTGCAGATATCTATTTAGCAGAGCAAGTTGCTGCTAAAATTAGGTGTTCAGGGTTGAAACTCATACCAAATGGCATTTGATTCTTTAATAGCTGCTTTAAATGCAAAACAAAATTGATATGGTAATCTCACAAAGCTAACAACATTGAGAGGAAAGAAAAGTAAAAGCAGTTGATTTCTCAGATGTTTATTACACAAGTAAAGGGATTTTCGTAGTAACATAAGATAGCAAGAAATTAAATCAGTGAGACGATCTTAAAAATATTGGTGCTCAGGGTCACTTAGCAAAACTATGCAAAAGAACAACTAAAATGGATGAGAAAATAGTCAGAAAGCTCAACAGACGTACCAAGTTTACTACAAGACTTATATAGATGTGTATTAATTCTCGATGATGTTGCAGTAACTCATGAATAAAATGATACTGATTAATAAGGTAGTAAATTCACTGCAGAAAATGATCCAGAAGCAACAGGTATGGCAATTGCCTCTCAAAAAGGAAAAGATAATGAGGTAACAAAGAATTGCTAGAAAAAGTGAATGCAGTAATTAAAAGAAATTCAAGAACAAAAGCTTTTGAAAAAGAATCCTGATAAATATACAAGATTGCTGCACAAAAGCGAATAAAAGAGAGGCATAAAACTAGAATGCTTTGATTTTTCTCCAAATTATTACACGTGCGTATTTAGAAGCTTCTGGCAACAACTTTAAAAGTTTCATATTATAGCTTTACTAGTAGGATTAATACTTGGAATTGTAATATGTTTAGCAAAATTAGTACTAGTACTTAATGTATGTGAAGACAGTTATGTAAGTAATTAAGAAATACTCCAATTTTAGTGCAAACTATGATTATCTACTGCATTGCCAGGAAATCGGGATTTCATTTACACTGTTATGTCAGCGATAGCACTGCACTTTCGATAAACTACCTGGGAGGCTATGTTGGTGAAATATTCCGTTCTGGGATACTTGCAATCGATAAAGGACAAATGGAAGTGGCAGGTCGTTCTTTAAGGGCTTAGGTTACTTCCAAACTATGAAATTAATTATTTTACCACAGGCATTAAAATAGTTGCTTTGGGCTCTAGGTAATGAGTTTATTTCATTTGAGTGAAAAGAATCTTCAATAGTTTACTTTTGTGGTAGCTGGATATCATGTTTACAGCAAACACTGTAAAAATGTACTTACACCAAACATTTGGACCATGTTTAGTAGCAGCAGCTATATACTTATTATTACATCAATAATCATTATTGAGTAAAACGTTTAGAAGAGATTAACGAAAGTAGGTGATTGTTATTACAAATATAAAAGGGTTTATCACAAGAGATTCGGAGAAACTAGAAGTATTAAAAGGTGTGAAACTATATCAACGTTGGAAAAAGGGGAGAAAATCGTAATTTTGGTCAAGTGGGAAGCCAGGAAAAGTACAGCATTACGTTAGTGTGAACTTATTAGAAACCCTACAAGTGGACAAATTTTATACAATGGTGAGGAATATTACTAAACAAAATATTAATAAATAGCAGAGCAGGAATGTGTATTCCCAAAACTTTAACCTATTCCCAAATATGAGTGTACTAGAAAAATATTACACGTGCTCCAAGAAACTTTCGGAGATGATACTACTGAAAATATAGAGAGAGCAGCAGAACTACTAAAAAGAGTTGTGGACTTGAAGATAAAAGATGTTTATCCAAACAGTCTTTCAGGTGGACAAAACAACGTGTTGCAATTGCGCGTGCATTAGCTAATTCACCAGAAGTGACATTGCGGCTGATGAACCTACTAGTGCGCTGAGATCCAGAAATGGTAAAAGAAGTACTAGATGTTATTAAAAGAAATTATCAGAAGAAGGATTAACTATGTTAATGATTTAGTCACAGATGAACTTTTGCAAAGTAGCTGATAAAGTAATACGGCGGATGGTGGAGTCGGCTACGTAAGAAGGAGAGTCCATCAGAAATCTTTGGTAGTCCAAAAGAAGAAAGAACTAAAGAATTCTTCTCCAAAAATATTATAATAAAGAGTGTATCACCAAGAAACATAGAAAGCTCTCTTAGTGATATACTACTGTAGCAGTTTAGCTGTACAATTATGTTGGGAACCGTGTTTTATGTTAACTATATGGTATAATGTAAGTAGAAATTATATTAGTAGAGCTGACTGTATTTATAAGGAGGATAAATTATGAATGTAGCAGTAGAAAAGTTCTGCAAGTTGAGCTTTTAACTTTTTATTTCTTATCTTTCGTTTAATGTAAAAATAGAGATAAACATTTTAAAAATATGTTTCTGTCTCATTAATATTCGTTATAAGATTTTTCTTTTTGATTATCGTGACTTTCCAATAACAAAATGGTTTATTATAATGCTATATGCTACAGATGTACTTTTTGAATCGGAGAGTTTGCTTTAAATTGGATGGAGTTATTCCTGAGGATGAAAGACTAATTTCAAAATTCTAAATCATTATGATAACTATAAGAGTTAGTTAGATATGATTTAAGAGATATTTAAATGCGTATCTCAATGAAGTGAAAAACTTAAAAAGTTCGGTTTTAATAAAAGTGATTATGCTAACTTTATTAATGTATCAATCAATTTTGAAATCCGTTAATTATTATTGATTTATCCTTATGGTACCGGCTTAAATATGAACTTTAAAAATAAAAAGTCTTGACTCTCATAGTAGAAGCATGCTCGATATTATTAATGCTGTAGGCATTAATATTACGCAAGGAGAATTTTCTATATATGTTAGAACGTCTTTTAAATTAAAGAGAAAATAATACAGATACTAAAACTGAAGTTGTTTCTGGATTAATTACATTTTCTCAATGAGGTTATATTTTAGTAGTAAACCCAGCTGTACTATCAGCAGCAGGAGTACCATGCATGATAGAGTATTTACGCGACAATCATTGCGACTTTAGTTGGTGCTTTAATAATGGCAAGGTAGCTCATCATCCAACGTGGTAGCTCCAGGTATGAGGATCAACTCATACTTGCAAACGTTAGCGGCAAACACATCTGGTTATCAGTACAAGACTCTTATTAGCTGCGTGTCAGGTGCTGCTGTTTTCGTAATATTATCGGCAACAAAATTCCGAGAAAGTCTAATTGACTCAATTCCTATTAATTTGAGACATGGGATTGTGCAGCAACAATTGGATTATTTATCGCACTTAGGTCTTAAAGAGCTTTCACTTCTTGTGGCATAATCCATTATACAATACTTTCTCTAGGTGATTTATCCTGTAGCTTATGTGACCAATCTTAGGTATCTCTATTATCCTTGTTCTATTAGCTTTAGAAGTAAAAAGGAGCAATATTGGAATGGCAGTAGTTGCTATAATTTCACACTACAGGTATGTTAAAAGCAGAAAATTCTTTGGTGTCTCTCATATGGATTTAAGTTTGCGTATAATCCAGTTAATGAAAGGCGTAATGCCTACAATTAGGATTATGTGGAATAGTATTTACATTCTTAATGGTAACATTATTTGATACTACCAGGTACAATGGTTGCAGTAACTAATAAGCAGGATTTAGTTAAAAATGGAAAAATGGAAAAAGCAAAAGAAGCTTTTATTAGCTGAGCTCATTTGCATCATTAGCAGGATCATTATTCGGAACAACTCCAACTTCAGCTTTATATTGAATCTTCTGCGGGGTTGCTAATGGAGGACGTACAGGTCTAACAGCCTTAACAACAAGTTTCTTGGTTGTAATCTCAATTTTCTTTATTCCAGTGCTAGTAGCTAGCTTCAGTACCAGCGATTACATCACCAGCATTAATCATCATTGGATCATTTCATGATGGAAAGTATTACTAAAGATTGATTGGTCTGATATTACAGAAACATTCCCAGCCTTCGTAACAATTATGAGTATTCCACTTTACGGGTTCAATTAATGATGGTATTGCATTTGGATTTATCTTCTATGGTATTAAAATTATCTAAAAACAATGGAAAGATATTCATCACTAATGTATGTGTACGATATTATTCTAGCACAATTACTTTGGTTACATGTATAATAGCGAACAATAAATTTAATATAAATATATACCTACCACTGTTTTCTGCAAAAGGGTATTGTATCTATTATAGTTATAAAGTTGTAATAATCGTGTTGTTGATACCCGAGTTTATCACTAGGAAGAAAATAATAGACAAAAACCAGAAATACCAAGGTGAAAAGTCTATTATATTTTTAGTATTGTAGTAACGGTTATCTTTGATATAATATAGATAGGCATTTATAAAAAGTAACACAGAGAAGGCCAAAACAACACGTATATTTGTAGAAGGATATCGAGAAGGAGATAAAGTAAAACAACGAACAATTCATACTTATGAAGAGCTAGATAAACTTGATACAAGAAGAATCCGAGGAATTTTAGAAGATTAGAAAGCTAAGAGGAAAATTTAACAAAGATAGTCATATTGAAATAACATATATTTAAATGCTCTATGAACGAACAGACAAAATATATGGTTGGAAAATAATAGATTCTATATTCAAAAGAACTTAAAGATCGATAAATTCTGAAAAGTATGAAGAACATGTGACAAATATCAGATATCTAAGACTACTAACTATACAAAAGAATACTAAAACCAAACAGTAAAATCAACCCTATAAAGCTCAAGAAGAACTTTACAGTAATTTGGGATAGTAGCTAAATAGTATATATAGAAAGTTTGAGATAAAATTAGATAAAATAAAGAAGACTTACAAATTCACCTTCATAAAAAAGTCTCAAAATAACTATGGAACTGCAAACTTAGTATTTTATGATGTAACGAACTACCATTTGAAAACAGACAGTATAGAAAAGAAATTACAGCACAAAAGCTAAATACGATGAATTGTCACAAGAAAAGCTAGAAAAAGAAATGAGACGAAAGGACCAAGTAAAGAACATCGTCAGAACCAATTATGCAGCTGAGTTGTTTATGGATACAAACGGAATACCCGATTGAAGTTATAAATTTATTCGAGAAATCAAACGGATCAATAACACACTGCAAGGATAGAAACAATAGCAATTCGGAATAGAAAGGATTAATAGTAGTGGCGGATAAAGCTATGAATAGTTCAAAATGTAAGTTATATGTCCGAAGGAAATGACGATGGTATTTTCACAAAACATGAGGAAAAAGAGGGCACCTAAAGATATACAAAACTTCATATTAGAAGATAAAGACTGGGAAGTGAATGAAGAAATGACATTCGCTAAGAAATCATTCATAAGTAAGAAAGAAAAATAGAAAGGTGAAAGTAAAGAAGAAAAAGTATTAGTTGCTTGGAATAAAGAAATACGCTCAAGAGAGCAAGCAAGACGAAGGCGCACTAGATTACTGAAGAAACTAACAACCCCCAACTATAGAATGACAAGTAAAAAGGTGGAAAGAAATATTTGAGAAAGTAAGATTAGTGATCCACAGGAAGATTCACCTTACAAACCAACAATAACATTAGATGAAGACCAAATCAATTGATGCTCACAATTCGACGGGATAAATGTAATAGTGACAAGTGAATTAACAATGTCAGATGAAGAGATAATATCAGCTTACGGAGCTATCCGAAAACTAGAAGATTGTTTCAGAGTGACAAAAGCCAATTAGATCAAGACGGTATATGTAGAACTCCCAGAGCATATACAAGGACATTTTTCTAACATGTTTTTAACGTTAATACATGTTAGATTATTACAGTATACAAATAAACAAATGAGTTCAGAGGCGAATAATAAAGTGCGTTGAAAACAGCAAAGGTAACAAAATTAAACTCAAGGATAGTACCAGATTACAAAGAGTGAAGATGTGAAATTATTAAACTAAGCTACTAGGAATAAAATGGAAAAAGGAATAGTAGGCCACACGAAGAATTAAAATACGAGTATCCTTTATGAGTCGTGTACAACAAATTCTCGAAAACAAACTGCTATAAACACTATGCACTATTGCCAGGTGTTCATGGCGGTTTATGTATGTGTTCTAAGTGATACTGGATGATATTATAGTTATCGATTTATAATAAAATGTGTTGATATGCAAAAGAGAAAAGTATCAATTTATCGAGACTAAAGGTATACATAATATTAGGATTATACTAACTGTGAATTCGTTTTCTTTTATATCACGATTATTTTCTGATAATTTCGAATAAAATATATATTCTTAATTATTTTTAAAAAGTGTTTGCCTTTTTCAGAGAGATATAGTATTATAGTTATATTATATAAAATTAAGAGGAAAATATTTATTATGAAAAAGGTTTATTAACCGGACTGTTATTATTTGGTATCTTTTTGGTGCTGGAAACTTAATATTTCCACCAGCACTAGGAGTAAGTGCAGGTGAAAACTTCTGGCCTGCAATTTTTAGGATTCTGTTGTTTCTGGAGTAGGGATAGCTATCGTTACACTTATCGTTGGAGCACTTAATCCAAACGGTTATGGAGCAGAGATGGATGGAAAAAAATTTCACCATTATTCTCAACTACATACTTTAGTTTTACTTTATTTATCAATTGGACCATTATTTGCGATTCCAAGAACAGCTGCAACTGCATTTGACATTGGAGTAGCACCAGTAGTAGCTGGAAGTGGCTTTACCATGGTTATTAATTTTTACAGTAATTTATTTTGTATGCGTTTTATTAGCAGTAAAACCCAACTAAAATTTTTAAACAGTGTAGGTAAAATTTGTTTAACACCTATATTTGCTTTATTAATTGTTATTTTAGTGATCTTAGGAGTATCTAAATTTAACTCAACAGGAGTAGCAGCAAAAACTTATGCAACTGGTGGATTTAGCATTCGGTACTGGATTTATCGAAGGATATAACACACTTGATGCACTTGCCAGTGGCGTTCTGTATCATTGCGATGAGTGCTTTAAAACAATTAGGATTCAAAGATAAAAAGAATTTTTATCAAGTGTTTGGATTGCAGGTATCGCAACAGGAATTGGATTCAGTATTCTTATATGTTGGATTAGGATTATTAGGGAATAAATTTGCAGTTCCTGCAGAAGTATTATCTAATGCTAAAGTTAATAAAGGAGCATACGTATTATCTGAATCAGCTCGTTTAGTATTTGGAAACTTCGGAAGTGTATTCTTAGGAATCATGGTAATTCTTACATGTTTCACTACAACAGTAGGATTAATCGTTGCGACTTCAGAATTCTTTAACGAAAAAATTCCACAACTTTCATACAGAAAGTTTATGCTGTTATCTTCTACAATTGTAGGTTTTGCTATTGCAAATGTAGGATTACAAAGTGTCATTCAATTCTCAGTACCAATGCTATTATTCTTATACCCAATTACAATAGCTTTAGTACTTATTGTTATTGAACAAATACGTTGCACTATCAAAATTAGGAATGCAATTAACTATGCGATAGTAACTCTAATCTCTATTCTTTCTGTAGTAGGAGCTTACATTTAAAGTAGCGTCTTTAAGTGGTTTAATCGCAAAACTTCCACTAGCAGCACAGAAGCTTAGAATGGTTAGTACCTGCATTAGTTTGTTTAGTAATTGCAGCAGTATTACCGAATAGACAAAAAGGTAAAAGTTTACGACTTTAGTGAACTATAATAAAAATTAAATTTAAAAAGCATTAGCTCGAAATTGAAAGCCATATGCTATATATAAGTTTGTTTACTTCTTCCTAGTAAGAACATCTTCACATTTAATGATGAAGTGAATTTTTCAAGATCAACTATCTTTTATCTTTATCAATGTTATTAGATACTTTATAAGCTCGGATAAGTTGATTTTTAGGTGTATTTTCCGCTGAGATAAATTCGACTATATCAGATTTATATACCAAACGCTTCTAGCACTTCTACTACGCACAGAATCAGTAAGAAGAGTAGAGAATTTTTTTCTTTAACAATTCCATGTTTTAACATGAATGGAAGGAAATCAGAGTTAAGTTGTCCGTTAACTTCTTTTTGGCAACACGGTACAGCGAAGAACACTTTGCTTTCCAGCCAAGAGCTTTTAAGTATAGCTATATCTGTTGCTGTATTACATGCATGCTGACTAATAACCATATCTATCTCATCTTTATTTTTCATAATCACGACATCACCATAAATGAAACTTAGAGTAGTAAAATTAAGTTTTTAGCGATATTATTACAGTTTTCAATAACTTCTCAGATCAATTCCTATAATTTTTAACATTCATTTTTAAAACTTCAGTTAAATAGTAATAGGTAGAGAATGTTAAATAACTCTTTACCACTACCAAAAATCTAGAATTGTAATCTGCTTTATTAGAATCCAATTGAGTAGTAGCTTGTTTAATAAATTCAATGTATTTATTTGTTGTTTAAATTTATTGTACTTACTTTTAACGACCTTTACCGTCTCTATTTTGAATTCCCAAGTTCTATTAAAAACTGGATATTTTTTTGTTTTTCATCTAGGAAATAGTCTTTTTCTTATTGTGATCGAAATGAAATAACCTTTGATGCTGTTTTCTATTTACACTTATTTTGAATTTTCTTAGATACTTTTAATATTTATATTCTCATCAACTAGTAACTACATTTATATCTTTTGCTAATTCAAAAAGTTCTTTCAATTGTATTTTTCAATACTTTTGAAGAATCAGTGGTAGCTAGATTAGTATGTTTTATTATCCTTTTTATATCGATATTCTAGTTGCAGATTAATGCTATTTTTATACTAACTAATTTTTCCAATGACTTTATCAAGTTCTAATTCTTTTATTGCGAATATTTGAAAAAGGTAATTTATTAATATGTTATTAGCTATATGACTTAATACTTTCGGAAATAATTTCGTGTTCCATCGTTGCTCCTTAAAGTTTCTTTTTGAATAATGATTTCTTATATATATTACACTAGATTTTATTAATTATCAACATAACTGAAATATAATGTCAAACGTCGACAGAAATTCGTTAAACAAGAACTAAAATAGATTATCAATATTATTAGTGAAAATAAAAATAATTATCGTTGTTGGTTGAGTATTACTAGTATGCGTGGTATAATTTAGTAGTTAGAAAATAAGAAAAAAGGTAGATAGTATGAATATTTTTAGATATTATTGATAATATAAAAATAAAAACTATTTATGGACAATTACCAAATAGTGTAAATAGTATTTCCCAAGACTCACGAAAAATAGGTAAAAGGAGATATCTTTGTCGCTATTAAAGGTTATACTGTAGATGGTCACAACTTTATAGAGAAAGTTATTGAACAAGGGCAGCATTAGTAATAGCTGAGTCGTTATGAAAAGATTATAATGTAGAAAAATTGTGCTGTTCTTGTTGTTAGAGAGCATGAAATAGAAAAAATTGCTAGTATGATTGCTAAGAAAAATTAACGAAGGTTCTGATGTTCATACTGTTGCAGTAACTGGAACAAACGGTAAGACGAGTATATCAACATTAGTTCATAATATGCTGCGTAACCTAGGAGAAAGTAGTGCTTATATAGGAACAAATGGTTTTGGTAAAAATGACGATGAACCGATTTATTTCGGTAATACAACTCCTGATGTAGTAACATTACATAATCAAATCGGTGAACTGCGTCGTGAAAATATTAATACCTTGCCTTTTGAAGCATCATCACACGCAATGGCTTTAGGGTCGTATTTATAATGTGGGTATAGATGTTGCGATATTTACAAATCTAACGCATGAGCACTTGGATTTCCATGGAGATATGCAAACTTATGCCTATGATAAGAGTTTACTATTCTCAACATTAGGGAATAATCTATCAGAAGCGAAGTTTGGTGTATTGAACAAAGATGATAGTTATTATAAGATTATTTCTAAATGTTTATATCAACAAGAAATTAATTATTCTATCAAAGATGAAACTGCTGATTTTTATGCATATAATATTAAACAATATAAAGAAGATAAAATCTTATAAAAACAAGTTTACACTAAAAATCTCCAGAAGGTACTTTTGAATGTATAACTAATTATATATGGAGACTTTATGGTAAGTAATGTTCTTGCTGCACTTAGTGCTGTTTGGGCTAAAAGGATATAGTGTAGAACAACTAGTTGATATATTTACCGAAACTTGGAGCTTTATACGACGTAGTGGAAATTTTAGGTGATGATTTACCGATAGATATAATCAGTGACTTTGCTCATACTCCAGATGGCTATGAAAAATTATTAGAAGCAACTCGTGAAATAAGAAAAGGTAAACGTACACTTCTAGTAACAGGAATGGAGGTGGACGAGATATTTCAAAAGGGACCATTAATTGGAGAAATTATCTCAGAAGCGGATTATGTTGTTATTACACTGATAGTCACGCGATGAAGATGTAGAAGTTCTTATGGGGTCAATTGAAAAAGGTATGACTCATAAAAATTATGAAAAAGGTATGGTTCAGAACAGATGCGGTTAAACGCATAATTGAATTATCAGAACCAGGAGACGTAGTAATCTTAGCTTCAAAAGGGCGTGAAGATTATGAAATTCTTCAAGGTGGTAAAAAGTTTGGCATTCGAGATCCAATCGTTGCTGTAGAAGAAGCGAAAAAGAAATTTAATATAAAAATAGAAAAATTGAAAGGAAAATAACGTGGTAGAAAAATTAGAGAACAAGTAAAAAAGAAGAACGTTTGCCATTATCTCTCACCCCGATGCTGGTAAAACTACATTAACTGAAAAATTACTTTTATTTGGTGGAGCAATTCGTGAAGCAGGGACGGTAAAAGGTAAGAAAAACAGGAAAATATGCAAAAAGTGACTGGATGGATATAGAGAAACAACGTGGTATCTCTGTAACATCTTCAGTAATGCAACTTGACTATGATAATAAAATTATTAATATCCTAGATACTCCAGGGCACGAAGACTTTTCTCAGAAGATACATATCGTACACTTATGGCTGTTGACAGTGCAGTGATGGTAATCGATGGAGCGAAAGGGATTGAGGCGCAGACATTAAAACTTTTCAAAGTTTGTCGTATGCGTGGAATTCCAATCTTTACATTCATCAACAAAGTTGACCGTGAAATTAAAAGATCCACTAGAATTATTAGCTGAAATTGAGGAAAAATTAGAAATTGAAACATATCCAATGAATCTACCGGTAGGTATGGGGCAAAACTTCTTCGGTATTATGGATAGAAAAAATCATTTTATCGAACCATTTAAAGAAGATAGTGATTTCGTAGAATTAGATGAAGAGTATAATATCGTTGATGATAATCCGCTTGCTCAAGATACAATGTATCAAAAATGTGTAGAAGATATGATTCTTATAACTGAAGCAGGTGTTGACTATGATTATGATAAAACAACTAAAAGGTGAGCAAACACCAGTATTCTTCGGATCAGCATTATCATCATTTGGTGTAGAAAGTTTCTTAAACTACTATGTTGATAACGCACCAACACCAAAAAGGTCGTCGTGGAGTAAATGAAGAAGATATCCAACCAACAGGTGAAGATTTTCAGGATTTATTTTCAAAATTCAAAGCCAATATGGATCCCTAAAGCACCGTGATAGAATTGCATTCTTACGTGTATGCTCAGTGTGAATTTAACCGTGGTATGGATGTAAAACTTAGCAAGAACAGGTACTAAAGATTTTACGTTCTACTAACTTTATGGCAGATGATAAAGCTACAGTTGATGTAGCATACGCAGGAGATATTATCGGTCTTTACGATAGCGGAATTATCAAATCGGAGATACTTTATATCAAAATAAAAAGTTGAATTTGAAAGCACTTCCTTCATTTACACCGGAAATTTTTCGTAAAAGTTTCAGCGTAAAAATGTATTGAAACAAAAACACTTTCCACAAAGGTGTAGAGCAACTTGTACAAGAAGGAGCTATTCAATACTATAAAACGTTACATACGAACCAAATCATTTTAGGAGCAGTAGGGACAACTGCAATTTGAAGTGTTTGAGCATCGTATGAAAAAATGAATACAATACTGAAGTAGTAATGGAACGTATTGGACAAAAACTACTCGCTGGATTGAAAATGAAGATTCAATCAATGAAAACATGTCAAGTTCAAGAAGTATTCTAGTTAAAGACTTATATGATAACTATGTATTCTTATTCGAGAATGACTTTCGCGATGAACTGGTTTCAGCGATAAATATCCAGAAGTGAAATGTTTAGTAAACTTTAGTATATAGAGAGTGTCTCATGAGATACTCTTTAATTTTATAAATTATATCGATTCATTTGAGTTAAAGTAAAGATTTATTGATTAGTTTATATGAATTAACATGTAAAGATTTGAAAAACTCTGTATAGGTATATAATTAAGTGTTGGCAAAAATTTTTATTATAAAGAGGATAGCATGAGAAAATTTAATAAAGAAAAATGCTGGATCTTTTACAAAGAACCTAAATACAAAAAGTATAGTAAATTACATATTTTTTGGAGTTTGTACGACGCTTGTAAATGTAGTTACATACTTTATTTTGTATTACTATGGGATGGAAGTTAGACCAGCGAATTTAATATCTATAACATTATCAATTTTATTCTGCATATTTTGTTAATGCTAAATACGTATTTAACTCTAAAAGCTGCTGGATTTAAGAAAGTTCTATGAACTTACAAAATTCTTTACAGCTAGACTATCTACACTTGTTATAGAAGTATTCGGAGTTGAGTTATTCATTTACTTAGGAATGAATGCATATTTAAGTAAATTTATCATTCAATTCGTAGTACTTGTTGCTAATTATATATATTAGTAAATTTTTAGTTTTTCACAAAGGAGAAAAATAACTCAATGAAATGGTTTATTACTGATATGGATGGAACTTTTTAAATGACAAAAAGAAGTTGCACCAAATGCGAAAAGATGTGATTGTTAAACTGCAAGATAAGGGAAGTAAATTCATAATTGCCACAGGAAGACACAGATATTGCGGTAAAAACACTATTATCACAACTTAGGGATGAACGATGTAGTTATTTCTAACAATGGAAGTTTAATTAGAAATCTATTAACAGGTGAGATAGTATATCAAAAAGAGCTTTAAAATGGAAGAAATAGAAAAAGATATACAGTATGTTTAAAGAATTAAACGATGACGAGATAGAATTTCATGTTTATACGTTAAACTATATATACTGTACACATTTATCATTTAGCATGGCGCGTATGAAACGTATAGAAGCGGATATGCCTGAGGAATTAAAAACACCGATGTATATTCACGAAGATATAATTGGAGAGCTTAAGAAAAATAATGAAGACTGTCAAAAATTATGATGATTGCAAAAGACCATGATAAAGTAGTGAATTTCTTTAACAAGGTTAGTGAAGTATTAGAAGTTGATGGGACATTTTCAGCGACTAATTTCTTTCGATATTATGCCGAAAAGGCTGTAATAAAGGGACTGCAAATTGAAAAAGCTAGCTGAATATTACAAGTCTCCGATTGAAAATTGTGTAGTGTTTGGTGATAATTTCAATGACAAAGAAATGTTCGATGTAGCAGGATGGAGTGTATGTCCAAGTAATGCTAAAGAAGAAATTCAAAATATGTGTGATGAAGTTATGGAAATAATAATGATTTTTCTGTTATTAAATATGTAGAAGATTATTATGAAAAATTAAATAAATACTTGATAACTTAGCGAAAATTTGATAAATTAGAAAGTAGCGTATTAATTACCTATATAGCGATTTACATATAAATAATTTTATATTTGATTACTATAAATTGTACAATGAAAAATAAAATAAAGGAGAACTTTCATGAGAGGAAGAAGAAATGAGAAGAAAAAGTTCAGTAGAATTATTGCTTTCTGTCATTAGTTGTTATTATTCTTACTTCAATAGGATTAACATCAAAATCTAATGCACAGAAAGTGAAATCTTGGACTGGATCTTCAAGGAGGATTTGAGGTACTATACCAAGTAGAACCTCTTAAAGAAGGTCAAACTATAGATGAAGCAGCTGTAAAAGCAACTGCAGATACTATTAGTAGACGTATTAACATTCTTGGGGTAAGTGAACCAGTTATTACTGTTGAATCAGGAAATAGGATTCGTGTTGAACTTGCAGGTGTTAAAGACCAAGAATCAGCCCGTAAAGTACTATCAACACAAGCGAACTTAACTATTCGTGATATTGAAGATAAAGTACTGTTAGATGGTTCTGATTTAGAAGAAAATGGAGCTTCTCAAGGCTTTGATCAAAACAATAAGCCAGATGTTAACTTGAAATTAAAAAGATGCTGATAAATTTCGGTAATATTACTTCAGAAATTAGTAAACGTGGTCAAGGTCAAAACCTAATGGTTATTTGGATGGATTTTCAACGAAGGAGACTCATTCAAAGCTGAAGCTGCTAAAGAGAAACCTAAATATGTTTCTGCACCACAAGTTGCTCAAACTATTAACTCTAAAGATGTTCAAATCACAGGTAACTTTACTGTTAAAAGAAGCTAAAGAAATGGCAGCTTTATTAAATTCAGGAGCTTTACCGGTTAAGTTAACAGAAATATACTCTAACTCAGTGGGAGCTCAATTCGGTGCTGATGCATTACATCAAACGGTATATGCAGGTGCTATCTCACTAGCTATTATATGTTTATTCATGTTAGTTATTTATCGTGTACCCTGGATTTGTAGCGAGTGTAATGATGGTTGCATACGTATATATCACAGTAGTATTCTTCAATACGATCTCAGGGGTGTTAACACTTCCTGGTATTGCAGCTCTGATTCTTGGGGGTCGGTATGGCGGTCGATGCTAATATCATCATGTACGAAAGAATTAAAGAAGAAGTCCGTGCTGGATATCCACTGAAAAAGCATACTTAGATGGTGCTAAACAATCATTATGGACAATCTTCGACTCGCAATTCACAACAGTTATCGCTGCGTAGTACTATTCATCTTCGGTACAAGTAGTGTTAAAGGTTTTGCGACAATGTTACTATTATCAATACTTGTCAGCTTTTATAACTGCGGTATTCGGTACTAGATTATTACTAAGTCTATTAGTAAACTCAAACATCTTTAATAATCACCCAGGATACTTCGGTGTAAGTAAGAAGAGTATCCACGAAACTAAGTTTGGTATTAACTCACTTAACTTAAGTACAAAAATTTGAATGGTTGAGCTTTACTAAGCACATGAAGAAATTCTTTTGCATTAAGTATTGCAATTATGATTGCAGGGATCTATTTCTCTAGGAATGAATAAACTTAAACCCTAGGAATTGACTTTTCTAGTGGTACTCGTATTGACGTAGCTGCTAATACTGAATTATCAGTAGATAAAGTTCAAGAAGATTTAAACAATCTGAAAAGTAAAAGATGAAAAATAGTTTTATCACCAGATAAAAACAAGCAACAATTCATTCAAAAGAGAGTTTTTGGACAAGAAAAATCAATAGAAATAAAAGAATACTTTGCTAAAAAATATGAAAAAGATGCTAACCTAAGTGTTGTATCTCCAGTAATGGTAAAAGAATTAGCTAAAAATGCATTATTCGCATTAATGTATGCTTCTATAGGTATTATCATCTATGTAGCATTCAGATTTGAATGGCGTATGGGACTTACAAGTGTTATCGCCTTTACTGCACTGACGTATGTATAATTATCTTCATAGCAAGTTTATTAAGATTAGAAGTAGATATTACATTCATCGCAGCGGTATTAACGATTGTAGGTTACTCAATCAACGATACTATCGTTACATTTGACCGTATCCGTGAACATATGCGTCATGAAAAAGTACTGAAATCAAAAGAACAAATTTATAAACTTGTAGACGTATCATTAAGACAAACGTTAACTCGTTCTATCAATACAGTATTAACAGTTATAATCACAGTAGTAGTTATGTTATTACTAGGAGTAGTTCAATCTACTCATTTCAACGTAGCGTTACTTATTGGTTTAATTTTTTTGGTTTATATTCATCACTATTTATCGCAGCTCAATTGTGGGCAGTATTAAAAGTACGTGAATTAAACAAAAAGGAAAAATCGAAGTAAGTGTACGCCAATCTCCAAAAGAGAGAAAAGAAAACGATAAAGTTTTTAGTATAGAATATATAGACTCAAAATTAAGGAAACTTAGTTTTGGGTCTTATTTTTCTTGCATTAAAACAATAAAAAGATTACAATTAACGTGAAGTAATAATCGTTATATATTATACATATTAATTTCTATAAATTAATATTAATTAGATTTGAATAATTATTAAAAAGGAGAGAAATTATGAAATTGATTACGATCCATCCAGGAATTTGAAAGAAGAGGTAATGAAATATGGGTATGAATCTTCCCAATTGTCAAGAAAAATATAGCTGACTATTTAGGATGGGAGTATTTTTATATACTTACAGCACCACAAATTAGAGATGATTGGAAAGAAGGATATAAAAAGATTGGTTTTGAAAGTTGTGAAATAATAAATATATGCAATTATCAATCTGATATTGGACATGATGACTTAAGTGTTTTACCAGAGCATGTTATTTCCAATTATCCAAATGGAAAAATTAAATTTAATTAATGGATTTGTAGCTAGATGTTGAAAATGGTGATGAAACAATGTATTTTTACTTCAGGTTTATATTTAAAGAAAAAAATAAAAACAATGAACTTGAATGGTATAACAAAAGATGGTAGTGTTGTATTAAGAGCTAGAAAAATATAATCCAAGAAGAGAACCAACACCAATTCATATTATGTCAGAACAATATTTGTATTATAAAAGATGGTATGTGGCTAACTGATGAAGATTTACTTATAAAAGTCCTTATTAATTTGACAGATACAAATGATATTATTATAAGAGATCAACACGAAATTGTTCATCCGAAGTTATGGCGCTTTTGTAGAAAATACTAATAGAAATTATTATGAATATATTCATCATAATGTACTTAGTAGTCTAGTAAGTAATCTACGCAAGAAAAACAAAAATATCTTGTAGCATCAGAAATGTTGTCAGAAGTTTTACAGTTGCAGGGATATAAAGCTAATTTTTATGTCGCCAATAATAATAAATAAAAATTTACAAGTAAAGACAAACAGAAATAATCCAAGGTCGTATTGTTATGTAGGGAATATGACAGAAAAATAAAAAGATTGGAAATGGTTATTGAAGTATTTAGCACATTATATAATATGGGGATAGATGTAGTTACTTTGTACGGAGGAGATAAACAATCAATAAGAGAGAAATTTATAGATATTAAGCCGAATATAAAAAGTGGCTGGCTATGTAGATGAGGTACCATATTGGAAACATGATGGATATATATCAGCTTCAAAAAGAGAATTGTTTGTGAATGCATGTGTAGAGGCGATGAGTTTTGGTTTAATTTGTATTTTTATCAAATGTAGATATAGCTCATCGTTATTATGGACATAAAAATAAAGATATTATTCTTTTCGATGATATCGAAGGATTAATAGGTATTCTAAAATATCTCTTTATAGTGAAAATATTAATACTCAGAATACTATAGATTTTGTAGAAAAAGTATGCTATAGAAAAATGTTGTGAGAGGTTTTTAGAATTATAGAATTATAATAAATTATAAAAATAAATAAAAATAATTATAAAAATACACTATATAAAATTTGTTTTTATAGTGTATTTTTGTTTTATGATATGAAAAAAATATATTTTGTGTTTATATTTGATTTTGTATATGCATAATGATATAATGTTATAGCTTAATAAACATTGATTTTTATGATAAAAACTTAGAAAAATTACTAAAAATAATTGATGAGAGATAGAAAAATTATGAGAAATAAAGGAGAAAAATATTCAAAAATTTTCGTTGAGAAAATATAAAGGAATTGACAGCCTCAGTTTTTATTAGGTTTATTTTGTATAGTATCAACACCAGTATTCGCCCAAGATACAACTATCAACACCTAAAAGAAACAATTGAAATATCCAATGATAATATTAAAATGGAGACACTAAGTAATGCAGCAGGCAGTTATACAATGCCGAAAAATGCATAGTGTTTGAAAGGACGGAAGGTGGTGAGCGACTGCATGGGATGAAAACTGGTATGAGAAAAGCATAAAACAATTCAAAAGAAACTGTTAAGGAAGATTTGAAAGAGTAGAGGATAGAAACGTACAAGGAACAGATACGTTCAAAGACACTAGAGTATCATTTGTAACAAAAGAAGGCGAAATTTCAAAGAAGAAGTTGATTTGAATATTAATGAAAATAATAAGAGTATTTCTAGTTCAACTCTAAAATTATAAAATTCTGTGACTTTTTGGAAAAACGCTATGAAGGAAAAATTACTAGTTTAAATGAAGAAGTATTAAACAAGCTAAAAAGAAGATGAAATTATAGAAAAAGATGGAAATAAATATCATAAAAATTGATATAAAAATTAGAAAAACATGAAGGTGTACTTCAGATGAAACTACATTCAATGATATAACTGTTCATGCAAATCCTGAAATCTTCATAATGAAGATGGAAGTATTCGTTATAATAATATTAAAGAAGGTAGTAGAGTATGGCTTGTTTCAGAAATATCTGAAAACCATTATGGGAAATATGTATTTAGGACAAAAACGGCAGCTGCAAATGATTCTGGGTAGTAGAAACTTTTAAAAGGAGAAGGAAACGCTAAAGATTTCTACAAAGAAAACATAAATTCTGAAGGTGGAATAAAAAGAAGGATACAATCTTAGTAGTTGATGAAGTTTCTTTTAAAAACTAGGAGCAGCATCAACAGCAACAGAACAAGCAGTATATAGCAGGAGTATTTTTCAATGAAAAGTCATTATATGAGGGACTGAATGGCTTATTAAATAATCAATTAAGAGATCTGAATGAAGAAAAAGAACGAGATATTGAAAAACAAACGTCTTAATCAAAAAGAAGAAACTTGGGAAGAACAATATAAAAACAATTAATAAATGAGCATCTAGTAGATAAACAAAACAGACCTATTTATACTTCATATGAGACATTCCATGGTTATATAAGAACGGATGGTGACTTTAAAGAGTACAGTGATATTGAAAAATATATCTCAATCTTAAAAGAAAAATTTGGAGAAGGACCGATTAAAACTAATTGGGATAATACTAGGACAAAAATAGAGCCAAAAATTTATTGGGAATATTGAAGAATTTAAAGACACTAGTAATTATGAAGAAGAAAAAGCAAATGTAGAAAGATTTAAAAGAATCTCATCAAAAACATTCAATATGAAGTACCTAGTGATGCGAATTTTGTAAAAATGTATTTGAAGTGAATATTGATTATAAATTAGGTAATAAAGACGAGGATCGAAAAATTATCCAAGCGATGAAACTGAGACAGAAGATTCAAACAAAAATATCTTGCATACAACAGGTTTTGAGAAGCTAGATATCATAGAGATACAGTAACTATCAATATGGAATAGGGCAATTATATAAAGAATATACAAAAGATGGCGTTACATATAGAGTAGCTTCACCAACAAAATACGATCGATATGCTTATGTGTCAGGGCCGTCAATTATCAGAAATTCATTATTACAATTTATCAACCAACACGTGCTTATCACGTTAGTGATGATTTAACAAAAAGTGAAAAACATTTATTCAAAAAGAAGAAAAAGAAGTAATTGAAAAATAAAGGTAGTGTGAACGTAAAATATGAATTATTTGATGGTACTTCTATTAAGGATGATGCTGATGTAATTAAAGATGCATTAATCGAGAATATTGAAACTAAGTATTATTTAGATAAAGAAGGAAAATAAAGTAATTGTTTCTAAGGTAAACACACCTGAAAAACGTTGATTATGACACAACAAAAATTAAAATTATCAGAAAATAACATCCACAAGTGGTAAAAAAATACAAATTAGTTGGATTGAAAAATACATCATCTCCAGAAAAAGGAAAAGTTACACTAGGAACTACGGTGATAACTTATGTATATAAAGCTTGCTAATGGTGGAAATGTTTATGAGAAATATATGATAGAAGAAACAGATACAGAGATAGCAGAATGAAACAGTTAACCAAAGAAGCCATAATTGGAGATGAGTACATATCAAATGCTCCAGAAGCGGGAATGATGCTTTCAAAAGATGGTAAGAAATATTTCTATAAGGGTCATCGTTCAACGTCAGCATCAGAAAAAGTGTAGTTGGTGAAAAACAGAAAACTGTTATTTATGATTTTGTAGAATATTTTTAGTGAAAAAAAGGTGAGCCTGAAGTACAACCGGAGTTACCAAAAGGAATCGTGAGTGAAAAAGGGGAACCAGAGTGCAAACCTGAGTTACCAGAAGGAGTTGTAAGTGAAAAAGGCGAGCCAGAATTTCAGCCCGAATTACCAGAGGATCGTAAATGAAAAAGGAAATCAGAATTTCAGCCCGAGCTACCAGAGGAATCGTAAGTGAAAAAGGCGAGCCAGAAGTATTGAATAAACCAGAGTTTCTTTATAGGAAAGGGATTCTACAATAAAAGATATAGGAAAACTAAGCATTACTCGTCACATAATAGAAGAAAATGGTTTAGAAATTTTCCCGCTAGAAAGAGGTGCTCATCCTCATAAACGAGGAATTATTAATTTCGGAGATAAAAATATATTTATGAATATACGAGAGAAGATGATGGCATAATAACGCACTATTATAAAGCGAAGAAGAGATGAAATCAATATAATATCTGAGATACCAAAAGTTATAGAAAATAATAATGAGTTATTTATAAAAAGAATCGGAAGTTGTTGGTAAACGTGTTGAAAATATAAAAGGTAAGACTCTTCCAAATACTGGAAGTACCTCAACAGAGACTACAACATTAGGATTATTAGCCTTGATAGGAATAGAAGTAGCTAGAAGAAAGCTAAAAGACAAAGTAAGGTGGCTGTGAAAATTAAATAATACAAATAATAATAACGATTGTTTCAATTTTTTATCAATATGATTAATGAAATGATTAATCGAAAAATTAAAGGAATAAGCTATGCTACATTAAGTAGTGTAGCTTTTTATATAAGTAATTTTTATTTAATTTTAAATTGATAGATAATATATTATGTCATATAAAATTAGGTATAATGAACGGTAGTTATTTATATTTATTTTTATTAATAATATTCATTGATAAAAAAACTCTCAATATTTGTATAAAATCAAAATTTTAAAAAGTTATATTGATGAGCTACTTTATATAATTATATATTATAATTTATAAAAGTATATAAAGTATTGATAAATCTATTATGAATACAGTTTTTAAGTTTTAATAAACTTTATAATAGTACAGAAAGATGAATTTTAATATCAAATCATAATATTTTGAAAAAGTTGTTATACAGTGTTATAAAATATTGATAATAAAAATTAAGTTATTAATTGTAAATAAAAGTAAATATATAGTATAATATACGCAGTATAAAGTGGTTTACTTAAGTTACTTTATTCATAAAATGATTTTTATTTTTATTTTTATTTTTAGAAAAAGTATAATTATATAATTTCTATAAATTCTAGTTTATAACTATAATATTAATAAGGAGGTTTTAACATGTATAGTAAAAACAATAAAAAGATGAATCGATCAAAAACAACTTGAAAAAGTTAATCAATATGGAATTAAAAATTCAACGTTGGAACAGCGTCAGTATTAGTGGCAGCTGGATTTGCATTCTTAGGAGGGGGCAATGCTTTAGCTAGTAATGATACTGCGGTAAACAATGCTAATGAATCAGCAACACCAGCGGCGACAGCAACAGCTAAAGAAGAGACACCCGCACCTACGGTAGCAAAAAGCAAATAAAGCGAACCTAAGTGCTGCAAATCGCACGTGTCCAAAATGCAATCGCAAAAGCAGCTGTAACAGAAAAACAGCTTCAGCAATTGAAGAAGGAAAAGCAGAATTAGCTAATGCACAAGCTCTAGAAGCTAGCGAAACAGCTACACAAGGTGAAGTTGATAAAGCAACAGTAGCATTAAAAATAGAGCTTTCGTATTAGAAAGTATGCCAAAAAGCAACAGCTGATAAAAAGAAAGAAAAAGTAAACAAAAACCAAGATTCACGTAACGGTCAAGCTATTTCCTGGACAAGGTGAAAGTGGATTTAGAGCAGTAGATACAACTGCAGCTAACTCAGCAGCAGAAGCAACTAAATACAAAGGTGAAAGGATAAAGCTTTACCAGAATTACAAGCAAATATTGCTAAAGTTCAAGCAAAACTTGATGCAGAAAATGCAAAGAAGAGAATAAAAAGATAAAGCAATAATTGATACTTATACTAAAAATCATTGAAAAAGCTAAAGGTGTAGCAACAAAAGCAAATGCTGCGGATGCAACATCAGCTCAAGCGATGAGTCAACAAGAAGCTGTTAAACCTGAACGTGACTTATTAGCATTCTCACTTAGCCGGAAAAACTGAATTAGGCGCCCTGTAAGTGAAAAACCATGTTGCTTATGGTAACAACCCTAAAATGGTGTGTATCTGAAAGCTTAAAAGAAGGTTTCGGAGACAAAGTAACTTTCACTGATGCAGACAAAAATCAGAAACAATTGCTAAAACAATACGAAAGTGGACGTGATATTACTAATAAAGCAAAACAATGCTCCAAATGCAAAAAGATCCAATTGGTAGCGCAACGATACAACTGGCAAGAAAAAGCTATTACAAAAGTTGATGCAGAAGCTGGTATGTTAAACGGTTGGAAGATTGAAGTCGGTGAAAAAAGTTAATGCGGTTAAACCACTTGATGTAACAAATGTTACAGATAAAGATGGACAACCAAGTACACGTGAAGTTCCAAAAATCAAAAATCTATTCAAACGATGGAGAATTGAAAAAATACCAAACATCAGGTGAAAAAAGTTATGTTAATGGTAGTGGTGCTGTTCCTTCCAGTAACACCTACTATTGATGTAATGAGAAAATAATGTATTTGGTGAAGTTAAGAACCGTGATTACTACCTAGAATTAGGAAGTAAAGGTACAATTCTTTCTAAAGAGTATGATGTGAATGAAATTCTCGTTTAAACGTTAACTTAATTCATGAGTGCTGCATATGGTGGAAGTACAGCTACTTCTGCAGGTGAAAGAGTTAAATTAACAATCGTAGATGTCATTTACTGGTAAAAGAAATTAAACCAGTTGAAGGTAAAAATGGTCCTTTAACAACTGAACAAGCAGCTCTAGCAGCTAATGGATGGAACCACTTAGACCGTATTTATGATATTCCAGCGGAAACTACAAAAATTAAAGTGTTAATCGAAGCGGAAGCCAAGGAACAAATTCTTTTAATTAATGATAATAATATTAATATTAAAGATGGTTACTTTAATCGGTGGAATTGGTATCGCAACCGCACCAGCCGCTGAAGTGGTAACAAATGTTCGTTCGGGTAATAAATCTGGTGAATATGGTTATACAAAAGATACAATCTATGATAAAGGTCAAAAAGGTAACTTTGACATTACAATTAAAAACACAGGTGGAATGAATATTGATTACTATTCTGCATCAGATGTTGAAGTAACAGTAGAGTTCCCAAAGGTGTAGTATTGAAGATAAAATCTACAATGCTAACGGTGATCAAAGCTGGTTAGGAAATGTTTGGGCAAAATACTATCAAATGGGTTCCAAATGATCCAACTGATAACTCAAAAGGTGGAAAAACTAACTTATAAAGTACCAGCAGGAAATCGTATGGCTGCTGCAGAGACAAACTCTCGTACGACAAGTATTCCATTTACAGCTGCAGACAACTTCGTAGGGCCAGCTGACTTAAAGTAACGGTTAAGAGTGATTTTGGAGATACAGATGCAGAAGGAAATAGACTGTACTCATACACTGCAAATGGATTAAAACCACCTTTATGAAAAATGAATTTAGACGTAATGGTTTGGCTGATTCAGACGATCCAAACTTCAAATATGGTAAAGTAATATTTATTAATAGTTTACAAACTAATTCAGTAAATTACTGTGCCAATTAATACGACTAATGACCAGCTTAAAGCAATTGCTTATGCAAAAGCTCAAGAAGCTATTAAATCTCCAGAGTTTACTAAATTATTATCAGATGTAAAAGGAACTGTTACATTAGGTGATTCTGCAAAATTTACAATTGTAGATAGAGATGATGATGCTTTTAGCAATTACTAAAGTTGCTGAAGATGGTCGTGGAGTTGTTAAAGTACCTGTAACTTATACAGTAGATGGTGAAAAACTTTGAAACAACGGTTGATATCGAAGTAAACGTTGTTAAATCTAAAACAAAACCTGTTGTAGTATTTGAAGGTGATGAAATTACACCAGCAAGTGTTAAAAAGAAAAAGTTGAGCCAGTTACAATTGACGGAAACAAAGGTACTGCTAATGAACCAAAAACAAGTGATATCTTTAAAACAGATGGTAAAGCAGGACAACCAGGATTAACGATTCCAACAACAGTTACTCACAATGTAAATGGAACAGAAGTTACAGAAGATGTTAAAGTTCCAGTAACAGTGTTACCAGTCGTAAAAGATGAAGTAACGGTTCCAAAAGGAACAAACTGTTGATAAAGTGAAAGAAGTTGCAAAAGCGAAAGCAACTGAAGTTGCTAATTCTGAAGACTTCAGAGCGAAATTACCAAATGATGCAAAAGATGTAAAAATTGGAGAAATTTCAGAAGAAGTATTAGCAACGCTTACAGCTGAAAAAGGAACAAATAGAGGAACAGTAAAAGTTCCAGTAACATACACAGTAAAATGGCGTTGAATATACAAAAGATGCTGAAATTACTGTAAATGTTAAAAGGTTCTGAAACTAAACCTATCTATGTTGTAGAAGGTCAAAAACCCGATCCAGCTAAAGTAAAAGAAGCAGTTACACCAGATGAAGGTGGAATAGTACAAGATCCAACTGATGCGAATTTACCAGACACAACTGGTAAAAGCTGGAGCGACAGACGTAGTAGTACCAACTACAGTTAAATATCCAACTGAGATGAAACTGTTAATGTACCAGTGAAAAGTTGTTAAAGGATATCCACAATTAGTGGCAGTAAGTGACGTTAAAAACAACCTTCACCAGAAGATAATATTGATACTTCAGACTATCCAGATGATGCAACATATGAATACAAAGAAGAAGTAGATACAACTGCACCTGGAGATAAGAAAGTAACAGTAGTTGTAAAACAAGGGGATAAAGTACTAGTAGAAGTACCAGCAACAGTACGTGTAGTTGATAGTGCACTACAAATTTGTTGTTGCGATCCTAAGAAACCACAACCAGATGCTAAACAAAGCATTACTCCAGAAGAATATCCAACAGGAACTACATTTTGAATATAAAGAACCAGTAGATACAGCAAACAGCAGGAGAAAAAGATGGTCGTTGTAGCTAAATTAGATGGTAAAACAATTGTAGGTAAGTACTAGCTAAAAGTTGTGGTAGTAGATCCCAAGACACAATATGTGTTCGAAGATCCAGCTAAACCACAACCATCAGCTGATGAAAGTATTGATCCTGAACAATACCCAGAAGGAACTACATTCACTTATAAAGAACCAGTTGATACAACAACACCAGGAGACAAGAAAGTAACAGTAGTTGCTAAAAATGGTGAAGATAAACTTGTAGAAGTACCTGCAGTAGTTAAAGTATTACCATTAGTGAAACCAGATGGATTAACAGTTCTAAAAGGAAGTGAAAACTTAGAAGCTGCAGTTAAAGCTAAAGCTCGAAGAAGTAGTAGCTGCATTGCCAAAAGATAAACTTCCTGTGGGTGTAAAAAGTTAAAGTTAAAGAAGTTAAAGCGGGAACTATACCAACAACAGCTGAAGTAACTGAAACAGGTAAACCAAAACCAGCAACGGTTGTTATTGAATATACTGATGATAAAGGAAATAGTTATCGGAACCAAAGAAGTAGAAGTGCCAGTAACAGTAGTAGGGTCAACACCAAAACCAGTAGTTGTGTTTGAAGGAACAACACCTGAAAAAGATAAAGTTAAAGAATCAGTAACACCAGGACAAGGTGGAACAGTTGGCGAACCAACAACATTACCAGAAACAACTGGAAAAGCTGGAGCTACAGATGTATCAGTAGATGCACCAGTAACTTACGATAATGGAAAAGCAACTGAAACAGTTAAAGTACCAGTAACAGTATTACCATGTAGCAAAAAGCTGATGTAACAGTAACTAAAGGAACAACTCCAGACAACTGAAAGAGTTAGCTAAAGCTAAAGCTGAAGAAGCAGTTAAAGCAAAAGACTTTACAGATAAATTACCAAAAGGTGCAATAGTAAAAGTTGGAGATATAACAAAAGCTATCGAAGATAAAGTAACAGCCAACAAAGGAACTGGAGTAACAACAGTAGAAGTACCAGTAACATACACAGTTGATGGAGAAAACTATACAACTACAATCCCAGTAAAAGTAAATGTTAAAGGTTCAGATGTTAAACCAGTCTACGTTGTAGAAGGTGACAAACCAAAAGCGATGATGTAAACAAAGCAATCACTCCTGACACAGATGGAACTAAAAACACCTGTAACTGATGATGACATCAACAAAGCTATCCCAACAACAGAAGGTAAAGTTGGAGATAAAGATGTTAAAGTAACAACGAAAGTTACTTATAAAGACGGAGGAGAAGAAACAGTAACAGTACCAGTAAACAGTATTACCAAAAGTTTCTCCAGAAGGTGTAGAGTACTCGAAAAGATACTGATAAAGCTACACTTGAAAAAGCTGTAAAAGATAAAGTTGAAGAAGTAGCTAAAAATGTTAAGGTTTACCAGAAGGTGTAACAGTAACAGTTAAAGAAACTCATTAACAACTCCATGAACAGAAACACCAGGAGAAAAAGACTCAGTAACTGTAACAGTTGAGTATAAAGATAAAGATGGAAACGTTATTGTTACTAAAGAAGTTAAAGTACCAGTAACAGTATTACCAAAACCAACAGCAGGTTCAGTAATTGTACCAAAAGATCTTCCAGAAAAAGACTTAAAAGATAAAGTTGGTAAAGATGCAGAAAATGCAATCAACAACGAAGAATTCAAGAAAAACTTCCTGAAGGGGCAACTGTTAAAGTTGATTTAACAAATGTTACATTACCAAAAACTTCAACACTCAGGGAAAAAGCTGGGAAGTAGAAGTACTAGTAATTTACACTGTAAATGGTAAAGAGTACAAAACAACAGTTAAAGCACCAGTAACAGTAGTAGAAGGTAAAGAACAACTTGTACCTAAAGGTGATAAACCAGATCCAAAAGATAATATTACACCATCTGATTACCCAGAAGGAGCTACATTCGAATATGATACACCAGTAGATACTTCTAAACCGTGAGAAGCTGTAGTAATTGTTAAAGATAAAGATGGTAAAGAAATTGTACGAGTTCCTGTAGTAGTTAATGTGGTAGAACCAAAAAGTTACACCAATTATCGTTCCAGAAAGAACTAAATTAACTAAAGAAGATGTACAAAAACACATTGATATCTCCAGGAGTAACTGGATGGGAAATCGTAGGGAACCAGAACTTCCTGAAACATTCCCAGCAGGTGTAAGACCATCATCAACAGTTACAGTTAAATTACCAAATGGTAAAAACAATTAAAGTACAAGTACCAGTAATTGCTAATCTAACTGTAACTCCAATCGTTGTGACCTCAAGGAACAACAATTACACCAGATGATGTTAAGAAACACGTTAACATTCCTAAAGAATCAGGATGGGAAATTATTGAAGTTGAGAAATCCCAACAACTGGAGACACCTGGAGATAAAACAGCTGTTAAAAGTGAAGGTGAAATTACCAACTGGTGAAATTAGTAGAATTAGATGTACCAGTAAAAGTAACACCAAAAAGAAACTCCAGCTCCAAGACCAACTGTTAAAACTACTCCAATAGTTGTGAAGTTGGAACTCCAATTACAAAAAGAAGATGTTATTAAACATGTTGAGTTACCAAATGGTGCTGAAATCGTTGAAGTTGGAGAAATCCCTAACAACAGAAACAGCAGGACAAAAACCAAGTGTTAAAGTTAAGGTTAAACTACCAACAGGAGAAATTGTAGAGTAGAGTACCAGTAACAGTAACTCTAAGAAAGAAACACCAGCACCAAAAAGAACAGTAAAAGTAACACCAATCGTAGTAGAAGTTGAACCCAATTACAAAAAGAAGATGTTATTAAACATGTTGGGTTGCCAAATGGTGCTGAAATCGTTGAAGTTGGAGAAACTCAACAACAGAAACAGCAGGACAAAAACCAAGTGTTAAAGTTAGTTAAACTACCAACAGGAGAAATTGTAGAGAGAAGTACCGGTAACAGTAACTCCTAAGAAAGAAACACCAGCACCAAAAAGCTAAAGCAGGTGAAAAAGTATTACCAAACACTGGTACCGCAGATAATAATTCTGTATTAGCAGGATTTGGATTAGCAATCTTAGGATTATTGCGGCTGCAAGAAGACGCAAACAAAAAAATAAAAACTATTTTTAAAGTAATATTACTTTGATGTAGTAAATGAAGAAGCACTCTTGATGATGTACCGACCCCAAAAGTTAGACTAAAAATCTAACTTTTTGGAGGTCGGTATTTTTATGACTAAATATAATTTTTGAATTTAAAAAGAAAGTCGTACTAGAGTATATAAATGAAAACATAAGCATAAGATCGTTAGCGAAAAAGTATGCTATAAAATCTCATAATATTGAAATTTGGGTCGCCAAATATAAGAAATATGGAGATGAAGGATTATATCGTTCAAGAAAAATGAAGAATATCCTTTCGAAAAAGATATATGTTGTAGAATTATACTTAACAAGTGAACTCTCATACAATGACTTAGCTTTACAAGAAGGTATAAATAATCCAGCACTTATTTGTAACTGGGTTAATCGCTTTAGAGTAGCTGGTCCTGATGCATTTGAGAGAACGAAGGAAAGGTCGGAAAATCTTAATAGCTAAATCACCTAAAAAGTTAAGTAAAGGAAACAACAAGTCAAAACCTACAAAATGATAATATATCTAAAGAATATGTAAAAGAATTAGAAGATCAATTACTACAACTAAGGATAGAAAATGCATTTTAAAAGAAGCGAGGAGACTCGTTTAAGCGGAAGAAGCAGAAATGAAAAAGAAGGCGAGAATTATAAGCAGTCTCGAGGAGAATTCATACTTAAAGACCTTCTTTTTATATGCGAAAATGCCAAAAGCAACATATATGTACTGGCAGAAGAGATTCGATAGAGTTAATCCAGATAAAGAAATTGAAGGAAAATATTAGAAATAAGAAAAGAATAACAAAGATTATGGTTATAGACGTATTAATATGGTGCATTACGTAATTTAGGATATATAATATAAAAAGAAAGTTCAAAGAATTATACAAAAATTAGGCTTACAGGTTAGCATCATCTCACTAGAAAAAGTGAAAATACAATTCATATAAAGGAAAAATTGGAAAAACAGCTAAGAATAGAATTGAAGACGATCTAATACTCAATATTCCACATCAAAAATCACTACAGACACAACTGAATTTAAATATTATGAAGTTAATGAGAGAGGTAAATTAGTAGTAAAGAAACTTATTTAGATCCATTTATGGATATGTATAATGGTGAGATAATAAGCTATAGTATAAGTGAGAGCCCATCAGCTAAAAAATATAATGGATGCGCTAGAAAAAGCTATTAAAGTCACAGCTAAATCCCCTTATAGGAGAACTTTCCACTCGATCAAGGATGGGCTTATCAAATGAAGGCATACTCGAAAAAGGTTAAAAGAAGAACATGATTTACAAAGCATGTCTAGAAAAAGCAAATTGTTTGGATAATCTCGGTAATGGAGAATTTCTTCGGAATATTAAAACAAGAGATATACTATGGAACAACATATGACAGTTATAGGAACTGAAATTAGTTTATTGAAAAATATATAAAAATACTATAATGAAGAGAGAATAAAAGAGAAACTAGGATGGTTAGAGTCCTAAGCAATATAGAATAGAACATATGACTGTATAAATATAAAAAGATAGCGTAGCAGTCATTATAACTACTACGCTATCCTAAGTCTAACTTTTTGGGGGTCGATCATAAATCAGGAGTGCTTTTTGTTATACTAAATCTGGTTCTCTATCAGAGCCGTAGTATGAATAAAAAATCTAGCTCTGAATTTTAATTATTTAAAACTTATACAATAGCTATAGTGAATTTATGTTTTATCTGATAAAATAATATTATTAAATTTGAAAGGTGTAATATGTTAAAAATATATTAGATAATGTTCTATCTTCAAGGAGTACCTGATCTGATGACAAAATTAAAGAATTAATTAATAGTATTATTGGTAGTAATCAGTTCCATCTTTTTCTGGTGATATCTTAAATAAGGCACTTGAGCAATTAAATCAAGGACAAGGTGAGGATTAGTGTCGCCAATGATTAATAAAGCTCTGGAATCATATTCAAAAGATAATTTACTAACTCCCCAGATATGAATGAATTATTTAAACTTACAAGTAACAATGGAATTAGTGATATTGCAGAAAATATTATAATACATTTATTAAAAATAATTTGAGAGAGAAGCCAAAGTTTATGGCTCTTTTTCGTATTTAATTAGCATAACCTATGCTAGCAAGTTTCTCCACCTCAAGAAGAACCTGCTCCAGCTGTACATCCGTAACAATGCATACCTGTAACGATTCTACGTACACCTGTATGATTATCTACAAGTTGACTTACATGGTTGATTTCTCCAGAGATTTTTAGTTTTTCAATATAATTAAAGTCGCAATCATATAAAAGATCCATCAGGTCCTACAGAAATCATATTTCTACACATTAGACCTAGTAGCGTGCAGGATTATATGCTTTTATATAGTTTATTCATATATCCTTCGTATAGATCTTCTATGAAGAAATTCAGAGAATCTACCTATTGGATTATTTGTTATAGCTGAATAAGTTATTAAAAACAATTTCGAAATTGTCATATAGTTTTTTTCTTATAAGTTTTTTCTAGGTGCTTCTTGTTTAGGAGGTAAAAACGCTCCATTTGGATTATAAACTAGGTTTAATACTAGGTCTTTATCTTTCCCATAACCTAATTCATTAAGTCTTCTTAGTACTTCTATTGATTTAGAAAAACACCTTTTCCACGTTGTTTTGAAGGACAACTTTTTCGTTGTAGTAGGGTAATGATGCTACTACTTGAACTTTTTAGGTCACGATATAGTTCTGGTATATCTCTATAAGCTGGAACATCAAGGATGATTAGGTTTGTTCTTACAATTATAGTTTTTGCATATTGTGAGATTTCTTTTATAAAACCATCTGAAATTAGGGTTCATCTCAGGAGCTCCGCCAGTGATATCTATTGTTTTATACTTACCAACTTTGAATGCTTCTATAATTTGTTCAAAAGTTTCACGAACCATATTGTTTTTCTAGTAGGTCCTCCATCAACATGACAGTGACTACATGTAATATTACACAAACTACCTACGTTAATTTGCATTACTTCTGAAATTCTTCGGTTAGCAAATATTGTTTTTCCTCTACTTGGTCAATAAATTTAGGGATATTTAATTCAGTCATAATAAAAATTAGTTTGTTAATTTATCCGAAAGTTCTTTACTTTGAAGACCGTGCACAAGAGTAATACCAGCTTTCATTGCAGCTGCAACGTGAATAGCTTCTGCGATTTGATCTTGATCACAACCTTCTTCTAAACAAGTACTAGTATAAGCATCAATGCAATAAGGACAAGCTTCGCATGAGCTACAGCAAAGTGCAATAAGAGCTTTTTCACGAGTTGTTAATTCACCTTCAGCCATTACATTACCGTAGTAATTCATGAAAGTTTTTTCCAATGTTCAGGTGCATCTTCACCAAATTTTCCCTTCACCAAAATTCTATTAAATGTTTCTTTTTAAAATAATCTGCCATATTTATTCTCTCCTCTAAAATTTGTATATAAATTTAATTATATGTTAGTTTGCATAAATAATCGAAATTGAACTATATAATGTATAAAACAAATGTTAATTTCTAAATTAAAAAGGTAATGACTCAAAACTCTGATTTTAAGAAATTGATTTTGACAGTCAACTTAAAAAGTTTAGGATATCTAAGGAGATTATATGAACTTAAATATCAGTAATTATCTGTATCTTTATAAACTTTTTAATATTGAGTTTTGTCTTAACAATATAGATTAAATTACCTACATCTTTTATACATCTTTTTGCCAGTTCTTCAACAGGGCACCCCACGTCGATACATTTTTGGAAACTTTTTGCATCTGCCACATAGTTTTTACAGTATGATTTTTATATCTTCTTGTTGATGATGTAATAGGCGAATCGATTACTGTTATTTTTATAACTCAAAGTGCACTTAAATCTTCAGAAAGTTTATAGTCTTCCATTAAAGGCATATCTTTATATCCACCAATTTCATTTCAAATACTTGTCTTTTGTTTATGAAATATTGCTTGATCTCCAAAAAGCGAGATTAGTAATACTAGCTCGCATATTAGAAACCAATGAGATTTACCCATATGGAAAACTATTTGGATAAAATCGAATCTTTTAGACAACCGACCTCAGTAGGGACAGGCAAGTACTTTTTCAATAACATCTTTTCTGAAGGATACTGTCGCAATGTACAAACCATAGAATGTCTCCTTTTAGCAATCTTTAGCACCGTAATTCATTTGATTTGCTCGTCCTTTTTATCTGATAAGTGGTATGAATAACCGAAATAAGAAAGTTCGTCTAATATTTCTTTTGTTTATCTGTAGAACCACCATCAATGAATATACTTCGTGTTCTTTTAATGTTATGCAAACAGTATAGATTATAAAACAAAAATCACGTATTGTTCTTTTCTTCGTTATAAATTGGCACAATAATAGTAATCATAAATACGCTCCTAAAAATAACTTATTAATACAATTATACCATGTAAAAATTTTTCCAAATAAAATATATGTTTAAATTACTTTAGTTTAACTAACGTTTTATAAAAATATAATTCAATAAAATATATATTGACAAACAAACTGTATCTATTGTATAATCACAGTAGATACAAAAACGTTTTATTATCTAATTGAACTATTTAAATTATATTAAAAACAGATTAATTAGGAGGAGTATGATGGAAAATAAAAATTTTAATTTGTCATCTGTTCCGATATATCAGCAGGTGGCAACACAAATTAAAAGTAACATTCTAAATGGTAGCAAGAAATAATGATCAATTACCTTCTATTAGGAGTTTAGCTAAGGAGTTAGAAGTAGGTATAATAACCGTATCATATGAGGTATTGCTGCAAGAAGACCTAATATATTCAAAAGGGCTGTTGGATATTTCGTAAAATGATATGATTTAGATACTGTCTTAACGATAAAAAGAAGAGTACTTAGACGAACTTAAGAGTATAATTGATAAGGCTATTAATGATGGACTTAATATAGAAGATATTAAGGATATAGTTGATAAATGTATGGGAGGAGAAAGAGTTATGATAAAAGTTAATAAATTATTGATTAATAAAAAGAACATTTCAGTTTGGTCCAATTGATTTGGAGTTTGAAGAAGGGTATGTCTATGCAATTACAGGTAACAGTGGAAGTGGTAAAACATTATTTCTTCAAACACTATTTAGAGGTTTACCTTCAGAGAAAAATGTAATTACTTATGATAATCTAAAATTTTTCATGAAAATGAAGTAGATATTAAAAATCTTTACTCTATATGTAGCAGATAAGACCTTTGTTTTCAGATTCTTTACGAGTAGCTGAGGTGCTATATAAAAATATATAAATTAGATGGAAGATTTAATAGAGAAATGTTTTGAATTTCTGAGTAAAACATAAAGTATATCGTCATAAGAAAAATATGAACTTTCACAAGGAGAGAGAAAATACATTATTTTTCTATAGGATTTATACAAAAATCCAAAACTATTAGTTTTAGACAATCCATTTTCTGGTGTTGGTTTAATAGCTAGAAAAGAAATGATAGCACTTTTAGAGAATATATGGATGAAGATGAAACAATCATTATAGTAAACTGAAGAACCATATGTAATACAAAAACCCAGCTGATTATATTATTGTACATTTGAAAAATGGTCAAATTACTAGTAAGGAAGACGTGGTAGAATTACAAGAACGATTTCGAGACTAATGATATAGATAGAATATTACTTTCACTATTGAAAGGAGAGAATGAAAATGATTAAACAACAATATGAAACAAAATTTGGAGCAATTTGGAATTTAATATCAAGCAGAAACTATAGTATGCCATTATTTTACAAGAGTTTATATATATTATATTACTTTTTGTACAATAACGGTAATATACTGAAATTATTATTTGACAAAACATATATAATATTAGCTTGATTAGTTCATTAATTCATAGTAATTAAATGGAAGAAAATATGATGATCCTGAGCAACAGTTTATTGAATACCTTCCTATTTCATTTAATAATAAAGCAAGATACATTTATTATACTACATATATAAGTCTATTTGTAGGAGGACTGGTTGCATTTGTGCTTTGATTTTTCTGTATCGTAGAGTCAATCCGATTGAGTATAGTTATGCTATAGTCGTGTTATAGCTTTATCTAATTTAGCGATAATACAGATGATATATACTAAAAATCATTTATATATACTAGGAGATATTTTAATTTACCAATTAATAGTAAGCATATTTAGATTTTCATTACTTGGAGTTTATAGTGGATTTACAGGACCAAAATATGATATTGCACAATTTAATATTATAAAATTATTATTGTTAATAGTAATTACAATAGTTTATCACTTTGTGAGTGTAAATATTATAAGCAATAGTAAAAGGGATACTAAAGTAAGTAAAAAGGATAGAATAAAACTTATATTAATTTTTGGTGCTATTATTAAGTTCAAGTGGATATAAATTTTATAAAGATGCTAGTAAAGATTTTTGTAGAAGGAGTAAAAAGAAGCGTCTAAAGAAGGATTAGTCATAGGTTACAATAAGGAATAAAAATAAAAATTTGAAAGAGGCTTAAAATACTGTATAGCGAGCCTCTTTTTGTATAGAAGATAAATCTAGTCAAAAGGGGGATAAAAAGAAGACTTGGATAACCAAATCTTCTTTGTATTAAATAATTCTTATTTGAATTCTGCAGTGTTAACACGAACTCCAGGATCCTATAGTTGTAGTTACAGCTACAGATTTGAGTAAGTTCCTTTAGCAGCAGCTGGTTTAGCTTTTAGCTAAAGCGTCTTGAACAACGTTGAAGTTTTCACTAAAGTCTTCAGTTGAGAATGAAACTTTACCGATTGAGGTGAACAACACCAGCTTTTTCAGCACGGTATTCAACTTTACCAGCTTTGATTTCTATTAACTGCTTTAGTAACGTCCATAGTTACAGTACCAGTTTTAGGGTTTGGCATTAATCCTTAGGGTCCCTAATACACGACCGATTTTACCAACTTCTCCCATCATGTCTGGAGTAGCTACGATTACGTCAAAATCAAACCAACCTTGTTGGATTTTAGTGATGTATTCACCTTGTCCTACGTAGTCAGCTCCTGCTGCTTCAGCTTCTGCTGCTTTATCACCTTTTAGCAAAAACTAAAACTTTTAGCAGCTTACTCAGTTCCTTTAGGAAGAACTACTGCTCCACGAACTTGTTGATCGTTTTTACGAGTGTCAACTCTAAACGGAATGCAACTTCTAGCAGTTGCGTCAAATTTTCACTGTACTTGTTTTTTTAGCTAATTCGATTGCTTCTACTACAGAGTATAGACTAGAAGAATCTACTAATTTAGCTGCTTCAAGATATTTTTACCTTTTTGCCATTATAATTATCCTCCTATTCTCCTATTAAGATACCCATACTTTGCAGTACCTTCGATCATACGCATAGCTGTCTTCAACAGAAGCTGCATTTAAATCTTCCATTTTTAAGCTCCAGCGATTTCTTGAACTTGAGCTTTTTGAAACTGTAACAACTTTGTCACGGTTAGGGTACAGAAGATGCTTTTTCAATCTTTAGCTGCTTTTTAAGTAATACTGGAGCAGGTGGTGTTTTTAGTAACGAAAGTAAATGAACGGTCTTCATATACTGAGATTACTACTGGAATGATTAATCCTGCTTGGTCTTGTGTACTGAGCATTGAATTCTTTACAGAATCCTGCATGATATTAACACCAGCTTGACCCTAACGCTGGACCAACTGGGTGGAGCTGGGTTAGCTTTACCTGCTGGTACTTGTAATTTAACAACTTTTATAACTTTTTAGCCACGATAAAACCTCCTATATTTTTCTGATGATGGTCATTTTGAACGTCTTTAGATTTTTCGTTCTCCCACTCAATCAAGTTTTGTATTTTTACATACTTAATATATAATATCATAGCTGGATAAATAATTGCAAGTATTTTTGTTAAGTTTTTATTCAACTTTATAATCATGAGTAAAAATACTTTCTATTTAGTTATTGAGTAGATAGTAAAATAATACAACTAAGTTTATAATTATTCAAGTAATAACTATATTGCTATAAAGCATTCTGAATTATTCAAGTTTATAATTAATATATTATATAGTAGAAAAATTTGTAGATAGAGTTTTTCCCTAAGTGAACTATTGACATTTCTCTATAGGTAGTGTAGAATTGTAATTATGGTATGTGATAAATTGTTAATGTTCTAAATATTGACAATAATGCAATATCATAATAAAAATTTTTCAAAATAGAAAGAGGTTGCAAAATGATTTATGGAATAATCAGTGTTTGCAGCTTTACTTATTGGACTTTTATTTGGATATATCGATTTCAAAAATTCTATTCATTAGAATTATCTAAGCAAGATGCTGATCGTGCATTATTGGAGAAGCAAGAAAAGAGGCTAGATATATAGTAGAAAAAGAAACTACTATAGCTAAAAAGAGGCTGAAGAGATAATTAATATTGCTAATAAAGAAGCAGAATTTAAAAACAAGATATTCAAAGACAAGAAGATAGAATCGTTCAAAAAGAATCTTCATTAGAACGTCAAAACAGAACTTTTAAATAAAAGATGAATTGTTAAGTTCAAGAGAGATGAAATTGAAGAAAAATCTCAATTACTTGAAGAAAAAGTACTGAGTTAATCAACTTAAGATTCAACAAGAAACAGAGTTGCAAAGAATTGCAAACTTAACAGAAGAACAAGCTCGTGAAGAGATTATGAGTCGCAGTTGAAACTGATATGGCTAAAGATGTGGCAATATATAAGGAATAAAAGAACTAGAGGCGAAAAAGCGTTGCTGATAAACGTGCTAAAGAACTTATCGTTCAATCGTTACAACGTTTTTGCAACAGATGTAGTTAGTGAAACTACAGTATCTGTTGTTGATCTTCCTAGTGATGATATGAAAGGTCGTATTATCGGTCGTGAAGGAAGAAATATTCGTACTTTAGAAACATTAACTGGTGTTGACTTAATTATTGATGATACTCCAGAAGCAGTTATCCTTTCTGGATATGATCCAATTCGTCGTGAAATTGCTAAAACAGCGATTAAATCACTTATCGATGATGGACGTATTCACCCTTCAAAATTGAGGAAGCTGTTGACAAAGCACGTCAAAAATATTGATCGAGTTATTCGAGATGCTGGGGAACAAGCTACATTTGATCTTTGGAATCCACAATATGCATCCAGACTTAGTTAAAATTGTTGGTAAGTTAAAATATAGAACAAGTTATGGTCAGAAAATGGACTACAACACTCTATGGAAGTAGCGTATATCGCTGGACTTATTGCGGCTGAGCTAGACTTGAATGTTGCAACAGCTCGTCGTGCAGGTCTACTACACGATATCGGTAAAGCACTTGATCGTAGAGATTGAAGGTTCCCACGTTGAAATTGGTGTTGCTTTTAGCACTTAAACATAAAGAAAATGCTATTGTTATATGCAATTGCATCACACCATGAGTGATACTGAACCTACAAATCCTATTTCTGTCATTGTTGCCACAGCGGATGCACTTTCTGCATCACGCCCAGGAGCTCGAGAGAGTCATTAGAAAACTATAATAAACGTTTACAAAAACTTGAAGAAATCGCAAAATGAACACAAAGGTGTTGAAAAAACATTCGCTATTCAAGCAGGGTCGCGAGATTCGAGTAATCGTAAATCCTGAAAGTAGATGATACAAAAACTTACAAAATTGCCAAAGAAGTTAAAAATAAAAATCGGAAGAAACGATGCAATATCCAGGAAACATTAAAGTTAATAGTTATCCGTGAGGTTAGAGCAGTTAAGCTTTGCAAGATAATAAATTAAGCGATTGGAATTATCAGTCGCTTTTTATATAGTATATGGATATAAATTTATAATATTTATTTTGTTGGGTTATAAACAAATTATAATTAATTTTCATGTGACTATAAACATATTTGCGAAAATAATATAAAAAGAAATAAATTTAATAGCAGATTGATAGTGATTGTATATTCTAGTTTGAAACCCTTATAATTGAAAAATAATAAATATGAATATTTAAAAATATATATATATCTTTATTTTTGAGGGTATATAATGATGAAATATAGAGTAATTCAGTAAAATAGCAATGAGAGTAAGTGAAATGATATCTAGTTAATAATTTTTGATATATATTAAAAATGAAAATATATAATAAGCTGCTATAGATACCGTATTTGTTAATAAATTTTCCTTGTTGTATAATATCAGTAGAATATTATAAAGGAGACAAAAGTTATGTCAGAATATATCATACAAAGGCTTATTTAGAGCCCTCAAGAATTATATAGAATACACTAGTAAAAAGGTGTAGTATAAAGCTTCGGGGAGCTTAAAATATATGTTAAGTTTAGGTTTCTTAGGAGGTGCTTTTATTAGCAGTAGGTTATCTTGCTTATTTAAAAAGTTGCAGGATCTATCCCTCATGAGTTTGGAGGATTAGGAGTCTTATCAGGAGCAGCTGTCTTTCAATCGGTATTGATTTGTATTTTAGTAGGTGTGGAGAAATTAATAACTAGTAATATGATGGCAGTTACATTAGCATTTTTCAATAAAAAGTTAGTCTGAGAATGCTGGTGATTTGATTATTATAACTCTAGCAAATTTAGTAGGAGCTGTTTTTGTAGCGTATTTTTAGGTCATGTGACGAGGACTTACTGAAAGGGGCGACATTTGCCAAAAACATTTAGCTACCGCTGAGTCGAAAGTTAATGCAACTTTTGGCAAAGGTGTTTTTCCAGTGTTGGATGTAACTGGTTAGTAGGTATGGGAGCCTAGTTATCTTTCTGTGCTAAGGATGTAAGTGGGAAAAATAATTGGGACTTGGTTTCAAATTATGACATTCAGTAACCGTTGGTTTTTCAACACGTTGTAGCCAATATGTTCGTTATCCCAGCAGCAATGTTTGGTGGTGCTAATAATACACTAATGCAGTTTTTAATAATATGTGTGTAATTTTTTAGGGAATTTTTAGGTGGAGCGATACTAGTTGCAGGTTTATATACAATAGCATATAAAAGAATAATTAAAATATTATAATTACATAACTGTTAGAAAACGTTTTATTTCTAACGGTTATTATTTTTATAAATAGTTTATAAATATATATTTGTATACTTTAGAATAATGAAAATGGTTAAGGTTTGTTAATTTGTACACATTTTAATGAAATCTGTATTAAAACAGGGGTTGGAAAAATGTCGTTGTTATTGTATAATTTTTATTGTAGATATGAAAAGTTGTATCTATGTAATTATTATAAATTTTTAAGGAGAGTGTTATTATGACAAACACTGTAGAATCTAGTATTTTAGAGCCACAGAAACTTACGAGTTAACTTGTAAAAAGGTGTTGCTAAAAGCGACTGCAAAGCCTTAAATACATGTTAAGTTTAGGATTCTTAGGTGGTGCATTTATCGGGTAGGTTTCTTAGCTTTACTTCAGTATCAGGATCGATTCCTAAAAAGAATTCGGAGGAATTGGTGCATTAATGAGGGCATCTGTTTTTCCCCAATCGGACTTATTTGTATTTTAGTAGGTGGTGGAGGAGTTTGAGTTACAGGTAATATGATGAGCTGTAACTGTTGCATAGTTCAATAAGAAAATTAGTTTTAAACTATTAGCTAAAATATGGTTGTTATTACGTGCCAACCTTGTGGGTTCATTAGTTATTGCTTATTTCTTAGGACATTTAACTGGATTAACTGGGTGAGCTATTGCAGCTAAAAACTATTTCAGCTGGTGAATCAAAAAGTATACTTAACATTCTGGCAAGTATTCTTCAGCTGTAGGTTGTAACTGGTTAGTAGGTATGGTATGGTTAAACTTCGCAGCTAAAGATGTAGGTAGTAAAATGTTTGGTGTATGGTTCCCAATTATGACATTCGTTGCTATTGGATTCCAACATGGTTGCAAACATGTTCGTAATCCCAGCTACAATGTTTGAAGGTGCAAAATATCTCTGTTTTCAATTTATCCAAAACATGGGAACAGTATTCTTAGGAAACTTTGTAGGGCTGTTACTTTGGTTTCTGCTCTATACATTTGCTTACAAAAATAAAGCTATAAAAGTCGATAGAATATAATTTACATTAATAATGTTAGCAAATAAATAAAAAGATGAAGTTGGTGTTATACTATACTTCATCTTTTTGATATGTATTGCATATTATTTATACTTTGGATAAATTTTGAATGCTTAATAACAAGATAAAAGATTCAAATTGTTTAACTTGAATCTTTTTGTTTTATATTATTCTTCTACTTTAACAACCCATCCGAATTTATCTTCAACTTTTACCAAGTTGGATACCAGTAAAGTAGGTTGTAGATTTTTGAGTCCATTCTCCTGGTTTATCATCTTTGATAAGTTCTAATTTCTTAGTACCATCGAATAATTCACCTACAGGAGCGATTACAGCAGCAGTACCATAAGAATACTTCTTCAAGTTTTCCGTTGTCATATGCTTCGTAAACTTCTTCTAGAGATAGTTTTCTTTCTTCTACTTTTTCACCTAATGATTTAAGTAATTCTAATACTGATGCACGAGTGATACCTGGAAGGATAGAACCGTTTAATTCAGGTGTAACGAGATGTTCCATCGATTTTGAAGAAGATGTTCATTGCTCCTCCTTCTTCGATGTATTTTTGTTCTCTCCATCAAAGCCATAGAGATTGAAAGTAACCAAGTTCTTGAGCTTTCTTTTCGACCTTTTAGAGATCCAGCGTAGTTACCTGCAGTTTTTAGCGAATCCAGATCCACCACTACAGCACGTACATGATTCGTGTTCTACGAAGATTTTATTTGGTTGAAGAGCCCAGCTTTTGAAGTAGCTTCCTGATGGAGATAAGATGATTATAAACAACTTCGTTGTTTGGATGTACTCTGAAAGAGCTTTTCTGATCCATATAAGAATGGTCTTACGTATGGTGAAGTACCTTCAGATTTTTGAATCCAGTCTTTATCGATAGAGATTAATTTTTAAGAGCTGCTAATGCAACTCTTCATCTAATTGTGGTAAAAGCTACTACGGTCTGATGAATTGTTTAAACGTCTAAAAGTTTTGTTCTGGACGGAATAGAACAGCTTCTCCATTTGCGTTATATGCTTTCATTCCTTCGAAAACACTTTGTCCAGTAATGTAACACGTTTAATGCTGGTGATACTGGAATTGGTCCGTGGAGTGATTCGTGGATCGTACCATCCTTTGTCTGCTGACCAGTCCATAACGAACATGTGATCGGTGAATACTGAACCAAATCCTAATTTATCATCTGGTGTTTTTCCTTTGGATTTTTTTAGTAAGTTCTACTCTTATATCATTTACTGTTGGTTTTGTCATATTATATTTCTCCTTTTATAAACAATTAATTTTAAAAATTTGTTAAAAATTATTATAATACTAATCAAAGTTTTTTCAATACTTTTCTTTAAATTTTCTGAAATTTTAATTGAAATATCCGAAATTATTTATCGAAAAATTTTCTTAAAATGCTATAAAAATTATATGTAAACATTGTTTGGAATTTTATTCGATATTACTAATAGAATTCTATTTTTACTGAAAAATATGATACAATATTAGTAGTATTACATTAACAATGTATCTAATATAATAAAGAAGGAAGACAAATTTATGGAAATTAAAAATCATTAGAAAATAAGTTCAACACGTCCTTACAAACCTTACAGGTTCGCTGATAAGAGAGTTTGATAGATATGCTTCTTCTATAGAAGGAATTATCAAAATTAACTAGGAGAGCCAGATTTTGACACTGCAGAAGAAGTTAAAGAAGCTGCAAAACGTGCTCTAGATAATAATAGAACACACTATTCAGTAAATAATAGGTATTGCAGAGTTACAGTACAGCATGGGCAAATAATTTAGAGAAAAAGATATAATTTAAATTATAGCCCTGATGAAATTATCGTAACAATTGGAGCATCTGCTGCGATAGAACACACAATTTCTGCTGTAACTAACGAGGGGATACTATTATAGTAGTAACACCATAGTTTCTCAGCTTACGAGGAGTTGGTATTTTAAATAAATGTAATATCAAATTATAGATACAGTTGATAATGGATTTAAAGTTCTTCCTAGCGATTTTAGAAAAAGCTTTAGAAGAAAATAAAGATGCAAAAGCAATACTAATTAACTATCCAAACAACCCAAGTGGTGTTTCATATACGAGAGAGAAGAAGTTAAAGCTATTGCTGATGTATTGGGGAAATATGATATATTGTAATTAGTGATGAAATATATGGTGATATTACGTACAATTATAAGCACACATCATTAGCGAATTCATACCAGAACAAACAGTACTAATTAGTGGATTGTCTAAATCTCATGCTATGACAGGATGGCGTGTGGGATTTATCGCTGCCCCATTAGCAATGATAAGAAAAATTGGTGTATTCCACCCTGTTCACCGTATCTGGTGCCTTACATTTATTCAAGATGCAGCAGTAGTAGCTTTAAGTGATGAAAATGTAGATAAATATAACCAAAATATGATTGAAACATATGAGAGAGAAAAAGATTATATGGTTCCAAAAACTTCGTGAATTAGGATTTGAAATTCCTGGAAATTGATGGAGCATTTTATATCTTCGCTAAAATTCCCGCTAAAGTATCGTGACTTAGGTGCGATGGAATTTTAGTAATTATTGTGAAAAGAAGCTCGTGTTGGGGTTATTCCTGGTACAGCATTTGGGAAAAGCAGTACAACGACTTCTTTAGAATTAGTTATACAACAAGCATAGAAAACATTAAAAGAGGCTGTTGAAAAGAATTTCTCAATTTATGAATAAATAATATAGTAGAAAGGTTATTCAAAATGAAAAGGTAAATTCATAACAGTAGAAGGTTCAGATGGTTCAGGGTAAAACTAGCTTTATTAACTACTACGAGTATTTAAAAAGAAAAAGGATATAAGTAATTACAACACGTGAACCAGGAGGAACAGATTTTGAGTGAAAAAGTAAAGAGAGCTTCTTTTTGATAGTTCAAATGATATTGACGCTAAAACTGAGAGTCTATTGTTTTGTGCGAGTCGTCGTGACCATATAGTGAAAAATAGCACCATATGTAAATGATGGGTATATCGTAATCTGTGATCGTTTTGTCGATAGTTCAGTAGCTTATCAGTCTTATGGACGTGGTCTTAATAAGCAAGATATTTTAGATATTAATGCTTATGCAACTGATAATTTAGAGCCTGATTTAACATTATACTTTTTGCGTGGATGTTGAGTAGAGGTTAGCTCAGTACAAAAATAGAGATGATAATAATCAGAATGGATCAAGAAAGTTTAGATTTTTATAAAAATGTCAAATGCGAGTTATGATGATCTTTCAAAAGAATATAGTGAACGTATTAAAGTAATTGATGCTGGTGATACGTATGATAATGTGCAAAAAAGGCACTTTTCTATATTGGAAGGATTTTTGAACAATGAACTTTAGTAAAGAGATACAGTTGTAATAAAATCTTTGATAAATACATTAAAAACAAATAAACTATCCATGCCTATCTAGTAGTAGGCGAGGATAGTTTATATTCTGATGAGTTTATTTTAAGTTTTGTTAAAAGCAATTTTTGTTTAGAAAATAAAAGATAAAAGAATTTTTCAGTTGTGAAGAATGTAAAAATTATCGTAGTATAAATCATAGTAACTATGTTGATTTTATAAATTAACTAGTGAAACTTCAATAAAAAGATGAAAATTCAAACATTAAAATCGGATTTAAGTGTTAAATCATTTTATGGATATATATTGGATAAAGATATAGAAAAATGACAGAACAAAGCAGCTAACAGTCTTCTTAAATTCTTAGAGGAACCAGAAGATGATATTATTGCTATTCTTAGTTGTAAAAATATTAGTGCAGTTTTACCAACTATTATTTCACGATATCAACAGATAAAATTAGTAGGGCAAAGTGAAAATGATGAAGTTGAAACTAATGAGGAGTTAACTAGACTAATAGCTGAGTATGCTAAAAGATACGATAGAAAACCTCATCTAGCAAATATTTATATCTTAGAAAAATTAAAAAACAAAAGAGGATATAGTCGAATTTTTAAACACTTGAGCATTCAAACTACTGATAGTTATAATAATAATAATTTACATGATGTAGTTAATATTAGTAAAGTTCAGGAGAAAAATTTTATTAGCTTTAAGTGATTTTAATTCTAAATGTAAATGCAACCTTAGTATTAGAGAAATTTCTTTTTACAATTTTATTAGATAATAATAATTTAGATTTTTATTGCGAGAGTTAGTATGGAAGATAATTTAAAAATTGATACAGTTTCGAAAAATTATAAAATCTTACAAAAAGTTGATCATTATAGTATGTCAACAGATTCTTTTTACTACCTTATTTTTGCGAATGTACCCTAGAAGTTTTTAAGAAAAATATTATCGAACTTTGTAGTGGTAATGGTGGAATTTCAATTATTCTTAGAGAAAAATCTGACGTGAAAATTGAAATGTTAGAAATACAAGAGGATTTAGTAGAATTAACTAAAAAAGTTTAGTATTAAATGATATAATTAATGTTGATGTGAAAAAAATGGGGATATAAAAATGTAAAAAGAGTATTATAGACCGTCATCATTTGATTATGTGATTTGTAATCCACCGTATTTTTCCTGTTGAGAATATGCCGAATCAACGAGAAAAATTTAATCATAATATTTCACGACATGAGATTTTATGTAATCTAAGTGATGTAGTTCAAGCGATTAGATATCTTGTTAAACAGAATGGTAAAATTTTCATTGGTTCATAGAACTTATAGGATAAGTGATATTATTTCTGAATGTGAAAATGGATTAGCTATTAAACGAATAAGATTTGTTTACAGTAAACCAACAAGTGAAACCAGTAAGATAGTATTAATAGAAGGAAGTATCTCGAAAGTTAGTGATATTAAAGTAGAACAACCGTTTTATATTTACAATGAAGATGGTAGTTATACAGATGAAATGAAGAAAGTGTATGGTATTTATGAGATAGTTTTATGTATGTAGTTGAGTGTTGTGACAAAACTTGGTATACTGGATATACGACAGATGTTGTTAGAAGAATAAAAACTCATAACGCCAAAAAGGTGCTAAATATACTAGAGTAAGAGTACCAGTGAGAGCTTATATATTATGAAGAATTTGATACTAAGAGTGAAGCAACACGTGCAGAAAGTTCATTCAAAAACTAACACGAGGAAAAAGGAAGAGTATATTTTTATTAAATTTGGATACAAATAAAAAGCAAGAAATAAAAAGATTTTAATATGAAAATAAAGGATAAATAACTATGTTATATTTAGTAGGAACGCTGATAGGTAATTTAGAAGATATTACATTAAGAGCATTAAGAGTGCTAAAAGAAGCGGATATTATAGCTTGTGAAGATACAAGAAATACACAAAATTATTGAATCATTATGAAATAAAAGGTAAAAACTACTTAGTTATCACGAACATAATGAGGATAAGATGAGTGATAAAAATAATTGAATACTTAGAAGATGAATTAGAGATAGCGTTAGTAACTGATGCAGGTATGCCTTGTATTTCAGATCCAGGTTATGTATTAGTTGATAAAGTAAAAAGTGCAGGGCTTGACGTTGTTGCTTTTACCTGGAGCTAATGCAGGACTTTACAGCACTTGTAGCTAGTGGAATAGAATCTTATAACTATACTTTTATGGATTCCTACCACGAAAAACTAAAGAACTTAAACAAAAGTTAGAGTTATTTTTAAACTCAAAAACAACTGGTATTTTTGTATGAAAGTCCACATAGGGTGAAGAACTTAGTGGAAGAAATTTCAAAATTTCACCGACAAGAAAAATTGCAGTAGCGAGAGCTTACGAAAATGTTCGAACAAATTGAAACATTTGAAGCTAATGTAATACTAGAAATGCTAGGTGAAAAGATTAAAGAAAAAGGGGAGTTTGTTGTTATTATCTCCATCTAGAGAAGAAGAATCTCAAGACCTTAACTCTAAATGATATTGTAAATGAAATTTACGAAAAAGTACAAAAGTGGTGTAAAAATCAGAAGCTATTAAAAAAATATTGCTAAAGAATACGGCATAAATAAAAAGAGGTTTATAGTTTGTATCATGAAAAAAATATGATTAGTTTCATAATAGTAAATATATTAATAGTGATGTTTTTAATCGCCGCAATACATATTAAAATATTTTTCTTGCCATTAACATTTTTGTATTCCTAAATATATATATGATTTATAGAAGAAGTTCAGAGTTGGATAAAAATGAACAGAAGAAAAATTATGTTGCATAATGTAAAAGAATTCTTTAGGGTAATTCTAGGATATACCGAAGCACATAATGATGAATTAATTACTAAAGAAGAACTAGATGAAAAGAATCAATGAAGAGATTCAGGAGATAGTTTCAATGATAAAAGACGAGATCTACAAGTAGAACTCGTCTTTTTATTTCACATTACTCATTAAAATTATTAATTATTCTTTGACTTTCTCTAGCTTTTTTTCTACGTTTTTCCATGTATTAGTAGAAGAATACTATTAATGGCATTAATTCTAAACGTCCTAATAGCATTGATATAGATAACATTATTTTTAGTAAAATATGGTATTTGTGAGAAGTTACTCATTGGACCATAGTGATTGAATGCTGGGTCCCAGCATTACTGATTGATGTAACTGTTAAAGAAATTGCATCTTCAAAGTCATTAATTTGGAATGTTATTAAGAATAGTATATAACATATACAAATCCGAATAATAGTAAATAGTTAGAAAGTGGAGTGGTATCTTTTATTACTTTCCCATCGATTTTTAACCATTGCTATTTTTCCTTGGATTTAAAAGCTTTACTTATACTTAGTTTGGCATTTTTAACGAAGAAAATAAGTCGTGAATTTTTATTCCACCAGCAGTTCCTCCTGTACATCCTCCAACAATCATTAGTATTAAGATTATCATTTTTGAAAATACTGGCCAAATATTGAAGTCATTATATAAAAACCTGTAGTAGATACAACAGATGAAACTGTAAAAAAATACATCTAATAAACTATGGTTTGATGTATCATATGAACGGTAGATATCTAAAAACATGATTACAGAAAAGTATACTAATCATTCAAAAGAACCATCTTAGTTCTTCACTTTTTTTAATACTTTAAAATATCTTTTAAAAATAATAAAGTAAAAGTAAACTTAGATTCATTGAGAAAATAAGCATAAATATCGCAATCACAACTGTAACGTAAGTGTTGTTGTAATATGCAATTCCTGCATTTCTTACTGAAAAACCACCAGTTCCAGCAGTAGAGAAAGCTAGGTTTATACTATCAAAAATCCAACCCCACCAAACATCAAAATATAAATAGAAGTACTGTAAGTGCTATATATATTCCATAAAGATAAATTGCTGTTTGTTTCATAGAAGATACAACTTTTCCCGAAATAAGGCCCTGGAACTTCAGCTTTGCTATATGAATAGTAGTGAGGAGATCTTGGTAAAATTGCTAGAGCGAATACACAACCCCATACCACCTATAAAGTGTGTGAAACTTCTCCAAAAAAAGTAAACTTTTACTTAAAGTCTCAATATCTTCTAAAATAGTTGAACCAGTAGTAGTGAATCCACTAACTGTTTTCGAAAAACTATCGATATAATGAGGTATTTCTCTGATAAATAGAAAGGTAATGCTCCAAGTAATGAGAAGATAACCCAAGTAAGTGTTACAATTACATATCCTTCTTTTTTATAAAAATCACGCTCGATAACATCTCTTGTTGAAAAATGTAATATTAATGCTAGAACAAAAACAAATCATAATTGTTATGAAGAATGAATTTGTAACATTGGAAGGTTCTTTATAAACAAATGATACAATAGTAGGAAGAATTAGTAATCCAGCTAAAAGTATCATCATTTTTCCTAGAACGTGAAAAATCATTTTAAAATTCATAGATTACCTCCTAGCAAGAATATCATCGATATGTTCAATTTTCTGTTGATAACTAACTACAACGACATTATCATTCACTTTAATTTCATCATCACCATTTGGGAAGATTTGTTTATTATTACGAATTATAAATGCTATAAGAGTATTATCGTTAATATCAAGATCTTTTAATTTAATGCCGATAACTTTTGAATTTTCGCTTGAGATTTTAAATTCAATTACTTCAGCTTTATTATTCGATATTCTATAGAAGTTTTTCTATATCTATTGTACGGCTACATTGTAAAGATTTTGTATGTTTTTATTATATTTCCTACTATTTCTTTTAGGAGTGATATAAGAATATTGACCGATATCTCAGCTATCTGTTTTTAGAGATGCACGGTTAACTTTTTGCTACTGTTTTCTTAATTCCAAGTTTATGTGCATAAATATTAATTATAATGTTTTCTTCATCTAAACCAGTTAAAGATATACAACTATCAAATGTCTGGATACCTTCTTCAATTAAAAGTATCACGATACACTTCCGTCAGCCCAAATAACATCAATTTCAGGATATGTTTCACTGAAAGAGATTGCCTTTTCTTTATCAATTTCTATTACTTTAGTATAGAAAGATGCTTTTTGTAAAAAATTCTACAAGATAGTAGTTACTTTTCCTCCACCTATTATTAAAGATGAAGTTATTTTTTCTCTAAATTTTTCTTTATTTCCTAAAAGTTTATAGAATTTTTAAATTTTTATTTTGAAGCAGTTATATGAACTTTATCTCCAACTTCAAATACATAATTCCCACGAGGAACGAATACGTCTCCTTTTCTTTCTACTAAACATACTAGTGAAGGAAATCAATGTATTTTTCTACTATCAATAAGTGAAACACCCTTTAGTAAACTATTTTCATTTATTAATACTTCTAAAATATTAAATTTATTGTTTGAAAAACTTTCTACTTTTGTTGCGGTAGGATACTTAAGCATATAGAAAATTTGTTTAGCTGCTTCGTACTCAGGGTTAACCATAAGATCCATTCCTAAAAGATTGTTTAATGAATTCCTTTGTTTTAGAATATTCAGGGTTACGAATTCTTGCTATTGTATATTTTTGCTCAATTTGTTTAGCTGCAATACAAGATATCATGTTTATTTCATCGCTAGTAGTTACTGAGATAAACATGTCTGAATTCGCAGCATCTGCTTCTAATAGTATGTCTGAATTTGCTCCATTACCAACAAGTCCGTTAATATCATAGGTTTCAACGAGTTTCTCAACACGACGCTCATTTGTGTCTATAATTGTGACTTCATCAAATGTGTTAGAAAAATCAGCACAAAGAAGCTCTCCGACTTTACCACCACCGACTATAATTACTTTCACTTTCATACTCCTTTTTAATGATATTCATATTATAACCTAAATTCAGAGAAATTTCTATATCATATGATTTTACTTATGATTGACGTGACATAATAGGCGAATTTAAGGAAAAGTTTGATTAAATTTATATCTTAACAAAAATGTATAATTATAATCTTTTAAAAAAATATCATTTTAAGTAAGTTTGAATATTTAATCTTTATACTATGGAATTGACAACAGTAATATTCTAATAAAAACTTATCATAATAAAATCTAAATGTATGATTATAGAAATAATATAATATTAACTTTGAAAAGAAAAATTAACTTAGAGTGATAATATAAATATTTTTACCAAAGTCTATTAAAAATACTTTTTGTTTATGTTATAATTAATGTTGGGAAATAATCTATTCATTTATTCTTAATGGTAAATTGAGGAAGAGGAGGAACAAGGTGGCAAAAATATCTAAACAAGACATTGACTATATATTTGATAATATTGATATAGTTAGTCTAGTTAGTGAATATGTCAAATTAGAAAAAGAGGACAAAAATTATTTAGGTTTATGTCCATTTCATAATGAGAAAACACCATCGTTTACTGTTTCTCCAGAGAAAAAAATAGCCCATTGTTTTGGATGTGGTAAAGGTGGGAATATTTTCCAATTTGTTTTCGCTAATTGAAAATATTACGTATAATCAAGCAATCGTAAAAGCTTGGAGCAAGGTTAGGGGCTGAATATAGAGTCAAAAGTTAATTTAGAAGCTAATTACGATTTGAATAATGAGCTGGACATAATGTATTATGGGCACATGCTTTTAGCAGATTATTATAACTATATTTTTACTAAATACAAAAGAGGCTGAAGAGGCACTTAATTACTTATTAGATAGGGGATTAAGTATTGAGGTTATTAAACACTTTAATTTAGGATATGCCCTCGTGATAATAACATTGCTTTTAAACTTTTTAACTCTAATCAAATTAATTTAGACTTAATGGTTGAAGCGGACTATTAGGGAAAAATGAAAATGGTATTTATTACGATGTATTTAAAGACAGAGTAATGTTTCCTATAAAAATAATCAAAAATCAAGTTGTAGCATTTTTCGGGAAGGACTATGTCAATGGACAAAAAGTGTTGCAAGTACTACAATACTCATGAAACGAAAAATTTTTTTGAAAAGAGAACAGTTCTGTATAACTTCTCAGATGCACGCTCATTTATAGCTAAGGAAAATGAAGTGATATTATGTGAAGGTTATATGGATGTAGTAAAAGCTCATCAAAATGGCATAAAAAAATGCTGTTGCATTGATGGGAACAAATATAGACAATAATAAATTAAAAGAGATTTTATCACTTGTGAAGAAGGTCACATTAAGTTTAGACAATGATGAGGCTGGTTCAAAAGCACAGATAGAAATTGGGAATAGGATTATCCAGTCAACAGATAATGTCTATAAATTGAAATTTTCAGGGGCTAAAGATTTAGATGAATTTTTTTATCAGACAAAAAAATTCTAAAAATCAAGATTTTGATGCGATAAATTATGTAAAAAAATAATAAAGAGCACTTTTATTAACTATAAAATTGAATATTGTAAAAATGATTCCAAAAAGTAATATTGAACAAAGAATCATCTATAAAAATGAATTACTTAAAAAAATATTGCATATATAGAAGATGAATCACTAAAATACATATTGCTTACTAATTTGGCAGAGGAGTTCGGAATCGAACGACAAGTTCTTCTTAGAGAATTAGGTCAAGTGAATGTGAAAAGAAAACAAGCGGCTGTAGAATGGGTAGCACCAACTAGTCCAGAACAGTTGTTTAGACTAACAAATTATGATAAAAAAAGTGTGTAAGTTGTTTAAATACTTTTTGTAGATAGGGCGTTATTTATTGAAAAAAATATAATGATTTAGAGAAGTGTAGCTTCCCACAAGAAGTATTTGTGAATCTTATGGATTACTTAGTTATTTATTATAATAATAATCTTGAATTTCATATCCATAAATTCATTCATAGTATTGAAGATGAGGAAGTTGTTAGACTTGCTACTTATATAGATGAAACTGATTTTTCTAATAGAAGAAAATCCAACATCAGAAGTTGTAGTGATTATATCAATTATTTTTTTCAAATAAACAAATAACATTAGAAGAGATAAAAAGAGACTTAGAGTTGCGATTCAAGAGATGGATGTCGATACTCAAAAAGAATTGCTGCTACAGTTGAAAAAGTATAAAAAAATAAAAGGAGAAGAACATGGCTAAGAAAGCAAAAAGATTTTGAAACAATAAAAAGAATTGTTAGAAAAAGGTAAGAAACAAGGTGAATTAACTCAAGAAGAGATTGTAGATGCATTATCAAAATTAGACATTTCTTCTGAAACTATGGATGATTTTCTATGAGGAATTAAATAATGAAGATATTATTTTTAATCAATGCGGATCACGTAGAAGAAGAGGAAGAAGAGTTAGATTTAGAAGATTTATCAGTTCCAGCTGGAATTAGAACTAATGACCCTGTAAGAATGTACTTAAAAGAAATCGGTAAAGTTCCATTATTATCAAAAAGAAAAAGAATTAGAGCTTTCTAAAATTATTGAAACAGGAACAGAAGCGGAAAAAGAACAAGCTAAAAAGATTTAGCTGAAGCTAACTTACGTCTTGTAGTTAGTATTGCAAAACGTTATGTAGGACGTGGAATGCTATTCTTAGACTTAATTCAAGAAGGTAACATGGGATTAATTAAAGCTGTTGAAAAATTTGATTATTCTAAAGGATTTAAGTTTTCAACATACGCAACATGGTGGATTCGTCAAGCAATTACTCGTGCAATAGCAGACCAAGCAAGAACAATCCGTATTCCTGTTCACATGGTTGAAACAATTAACCGTCTGATTCAGTATTCAAAGACAATTACTTCAAGATTTAGGACGTGAACCTAAACCGGAAGAAATTGCTAAAAAAATGAATATGACTCCAGAAAAAGTACGTGAGATACTAAAAATAGCTCAAGAACCAGTATCATTAGAAACACCTATTGGTGAAGAAGATGATTCACATTTAGGAGATTTTATCGAAGATAAAGAAGCACAATCTCAGTTGAACATGCAGCAAATGAATTGCTAAAGAACAACTAGAAGAGATTTTAGAAACGCTTACTGATCGTGAAGAAAAATGTATTAAAATTACGTTTTTGGACTAAAAGATGGTAAGACTCACACTCTAGAAGAAGTAGGTAGTGCATTTGGTGTAACACGTGAACGTATCCGTCAAATCGAAGCTAAGGCAATCAGAAAATTAAAAACACCCATCTAAGCTTAATAAACTAAAAAGGGTTCATGGAATAGGTCTAATAAACGTTGGTGTAATCAACTTTTATGAGAAGTGTAGTTTTAAATGGGAGCAAAAAGGAGCGTAAAAACCACCCTAAAAATATATAAAGAATAATAAAAAAATTAAGGCAGTGTAAAAACTGCTTTTATTTTTTTATGTATTTTTGTAATGAGACGTCGATAATGAATTATCTACATATTATAGAGTTTGTATTAAAAAAATACAAATAAAATAAGGTTGAAAATTTCCTGTTATAATACAAAGTTTAAGTATAATAGTAAAATATATTTATGTAAATAAATAGAGATGATTTTTAAAAAGAATATAAATTGCTTTTTGAGAAACGCTTAATATATAATAATAGATGAAGATATAATAAATAAATTAAGGAGGAAAAATGTTATGGAAAAAGAAAAAAATGAAACATCCTAAAGGTCTTCATTTAGTGAATTTAACAACTGTTATACAAAACTTTTTATGCTTATGGTATCATCGGGTTCATGATTCTGTTCTTCACAACAGGAACTGCAGAAGGTGGATTAGGTCTTGAAAAAGGATTTGCGGTAACTTTATACGGTTATTATGCCGCTGCAGGATATATGATGGCTCTTATTGGTGGTTGGGTAGCCGATAAATACCTAGGTCTTCAAAAAAATCTATCATCTTAGGGACATTGTTTAGTTGTATAGGTTATATTGCATTATACTTCTCAACTAGTGAATTATGGACAGTAATTTCAAGTTTAATTCTTTTACTAGTTGCGCAGGTATTGGTAAAAGGTAACATTAGTGCTATAGTCGGTGCTCTTTTATGAACGTGACCAAGTTACAATGAAGGACGCAGCATATAGTATTTTCTATATGGCGATTAACATTGGTAGTTTATTTGGACCGATTGTCTTCGGATTAATTACTGATAGTTGGTTTGCTAATGTTGCTAACGATGGAAAAATTGTTTCTTATGGATATCGTGTAGGGTTCTTAGCTGCTGCTGTACTTGCATTTACTCAATTCGCAGTATTCGCATTCTTTGCTCCTACTTGGTTAAAAGATAAAGGTAAATACCCAACAGCAAGTAAAGCTGCTAAAAATCTGTTAACCATCCATTAACAAAAATTGATATGGATAGAATGAAAGCTATGGCAGTAATGTTTGTATTCTCAACTTTATTCTGGGCAGCTTGGTTCCAAACTCAAACATCATTTGCTATCTTAACTCAAAAAGCAGTAGATAGAAATATCTTCGGATGGACAGTACCAACACCTTGGTTAGTTTCATTCAATGGTCTATTATGTGCAATCTTAGCTCCAGTGTTTGGTGCACTTTGGGTTAAATTAAGCAAAAACAAAACGAGGTGACTTAGATACTGGTACTAAAATGGGTCTAGGAATGATAATTTCAGGATTAGCTTTCGTAGTAATGGTATTAGGATTAAACACAATCAATGGTGATGTGGAAAGTGGAATGAAAATTAACATCATGTATGTTCTTTTAACATATGTATTATTAACAGTTGGGAAATTATTCTTATCTCCAATCGGAATGGCAATGTTCAATAAACTTGCTCCAGCAAAAATACGCTTCATTAGCAATGGGTATTTGGTACCTAACATTCTCATTAGCTAACATTATCTCTGGATATTTAGCTAAATTAACTGTTCAATTAAACTATACTCAAGTATTCACATACATCGGAGGGTAGTAATTGTTCTAGGTGCTATATTAGTTCTTCTTAAAGGATACTTAAATAAATTTATGCATATTGATAAATTAGAAGAGGAAGCAAAAGCGATGGCTGAAGCTGAAGTAAAAGAAGCTAATTAATAATTTAAAATAGATAATAATAAAAACTCAAAGGCTGTTACAGATGCGATAGCCTTGAGTTTATTGTTATGTTAGTATTTATGTACCATTTTAAAATTAATATCTAATAATGGATAAAAATATCACCATGTTCATTAGCTGGTCTAAATAGTGTAATTATAAATGAGAAAACAGCTATAATCGATGGAATGAATGTCCAACAAAATAATAGGCACAGTATTCCTTTAAAATTCTTTTCCAACATAAAAAAATATTGAATTCCAAAAATGTCCTAAGAAAAATGTAATTAGAAGATATACAATTTTTGTTAACGTATCTTCCAGGAATATATTCACGATTCATATTAGGCTCGTAATAGTATTTAGTCATAAATTGACCTCCATTTGGATTAGTTATGCATATAATATCACAAAAAAATATAGGATACAACAGAGGATGCTCATATAATTTAAATTGTTGAAATAAAAAGTACTTAATAATCTTCATCGAGATTAAATTAAGTACTAATCTATTATCTTTTAGTTTTAAGATTTTTCTTTCCAATCTTGTAGACCGTTTTTAGCATGTATACATTTGTATATCCGTGTTTTTTTAAGAGTTAATGCAGCACGAGGAGCTAATGTTCCATTTTTTTATCGCAAAAGATAAATAGGTTGGTCTTTTTCTTAAAGATGTATAAAAGGAAATTGAATTGAGAAGATGGCATGTTACGAGCACCATTGATGTGAGCGTATTTGAAATCTTCTTTTTCTCTAACGTCAATTAATTGAACTTTTCTAAGATTTTTCTGAATTCTTCATAAGGAAGTTTTGTTACAGCACCTTTTAATCTAAAATAATTAAAAGTCCAACTGCTCCTAAAACAACCACTAAAACTATTGTTGATAGTAAAAATGATGACATAATGAACTCCTTTTTATTGTAATATCTGTAAATGAATTATACCATAATTTGAATATTTCTTCAATATTGTTTATAATTATTATGAATACTAAAAGTATAAAATAAATTTATTGGAGAAAAAAATGATTACATCAGTTAGTAATAAGAAAATTAAAGATATACAAAAAAATTAAAAGAAAATAAAAATATAAAAATATGGAAAGTATCTAATAGAAGGGAAACATCTTGTTGAAGAGGCTATGAAAGCTAGCGTAGTTGATGAGATAGTAATATCAGAAGAGTTTGAGGAGTATAGTCTTATAGATGCCTTTGATGGAGAAGTTACTAAAGTTGCAAACAGTGTAATGAAACATTTATCTGACACTATAACCACACAGGGAATAATAGGGTATGTAATATAGATAAAAAGAACTAGATATTAAAAATATAAGAAAGTTCTTATTCTAGACAAAGTTCAAGATCCGGGGAATTTAGGTACTATTATCAGAACTGCTGATGCATTTGCTTTTTGATTGTATTATCCTTGGAAAAGGGAAACAACGAGCCTATATGGACAAAAAGGTTATTAGAAGTACACAAGGAAGTAATTTCCATATAGATTGTTTTGATAATATTGAACTAGTGGATTTACTTGAAAAAAATGACAGATTTTTAGTGTTTATGCAACAAGTTTAAAAGCTGACAAATATATAGAACAATTAAATAATATTACAGGAAATGTTGCGGTGATATTTGGTAATGAAGGTGCTGGAGTAAGTGAAGAAATTTTTAGATAAAGTAAATAATCTACTTAAAAATATCAATGCCTGGTAAAGCAGAGAGTTTGAATGTCTCAATAGCTGCGGGTATTGTAATGCATTATATTTCTTCTAATTTAAAATAATAAATTTACTATTTATTATAAAGTGTGGTATTATTGTAATTGTAAAAATAATGAGAGAGGTGAAATCTAATGTTAAAAACTATAGCAGTAGATAAAAAGGAAACATACTTACTGATGTTAGTTTAGAAAGACTTAAAAGATCAGGATATAGCATGGTTTTGGGTTGATTTTTGATACGCCAACACGTAGTGAAATCAATTTGCTATCGACATTCTTCAAGTTCCACGAACTTTTTAATAGAAGACTGTTTGACACTTTTTACAAAGACCAAAAAAATTGAAATTACAAGACAACAAATATTCTTAGTATCTCATGTTTTTGAAAAAAATATTGATGATGATTATGAAACATTAAATATGTTTGTTGGAAAAAAATTATATCGTAACGTTTCACCTCTCACATATACGTTATGTTAATAAAATTATACCAAAGATTTTTACAACGTGGTGCAGAATATTCACCTTTACATGTAATGCACATGCTTGTTTCAGAAATTGTAGAAGGTTACATACCTATAATTTCAAAAATCGAAAAATCGTCTTGATGAAATAGAAGAAACAGACTCATACACTTCAGGAAGTAAGATTATGGATGAGGTATTTGATCTTCGAAGCGATTTGTTAAAAACTTAGACGAGGATTATTACCGACTCGAGAGCTTATTCATAGATTTTTAGTTTCTCGTCGCGTTGAGATGACAGATAATGATAGAAAGTATTTCCACGATATATATGATGACCTTGTTCAACAAACAGAGATTATAGAAGCTAATCGTGAATTAGCTAGTGATATTCGTGAAAAACTTCATGACGTATAACTCGCTGAAATCTAATAATATAATGATGACGCTAACGGTTATATCTACAATTTTTCCTTCCGTTAACCTTCATAGTAGGATTATACGGTATGAATTTTAAAAAATATGCCTGAGTTAGAATGGCAATACGGGTATTTTTTTAGTTGTTGCTATAATGTTCGGGATTACAATTGGAATGCTTTTGGTTCTTCAAGAAAAAGGTTGGCTTGATATGTTTTAAATAGCATATTGAATTGGAGGTATCTAATGAGTATTTTTAAATTAACAGTGTTATTTATGATGATATTACTTGCAAATTTTTTTCTTTAATACGAGTAGATTTTTGGGAAATTTTTCAAAAATAGTACTAGAGAAATTAAAGTATTTGTAAGTTTAGTAGCCCTTGCATTAGGGTATGTTGCTTATATGACAATTATCACAATTTATGAGTTATCTTTAAGTATTGTTAGATAATTTAATAGAAAGGAAATTGTATGGATAAAGAATTAGAAAAAAATAAAAGAGAATCAAGATTAGAAAAATCTCGAAGATAAATTATTAGCTTTTTATCGGAGGAAATTTATAATCTATATACTATTAATAGTTATTCTTTTAGAATCGCTATTTATCTATATACAGAGATATCGTATATTTTACACCAATAAATACGATAGTAAATAGTATAATCACACCTGATAATAGTAGCATATGTGTTTTATTATATGTTAAATCCACTTGTGAATTTCTTTTTCTAAGAAAAATTTCAAGATTTTCTGCGAGTTTACTTGCAATTTTAGTGGGTGTAATTACGATACTTGTCGTTATCATTGGGGTAGTACCGATTATTGTAGAGCAAACACAAAACTTGATTACTGCTCTACCAAGATATATTGAAATTGTAAAAGGGTACTTAGAAGAATACTCTGATAATGCTTATGTGCAAGTAGTAGTAGAGTATGTGAATACAAACTTAAATGTTTCGAAAATTAGTGAAAGATTGATATCTATTGCTACATCTGTAGCTCAAGGTGTAGTATCATCTATATCTTCGACTGCTTCAGTACTAGTAACTATGCCTTTTCGTTCTATTTTTCTTATTAAAAGACGCATCACAATTTAATAAGTTTGTGATTAGTTTATTACCGAAAAAATTTGAAAAGCCAGTTGCCGAGACAATAGACGAAATCGATGATAAGGTAGGATCGTATATCCAAGGTCAGATGTTAGTGTCGCTTTGTATAGGAGTTATGTTGTTTATAGGATATAATGTAATAGGATTACACTATGCATTTTTCACTTGCAACTATCGCTGCATTTTTTTAAGTATAGTTCCTTATCTAGGGTCCTGCTATCGCTATTACACCAGCGATGTTAGTTGCAGCATCTACAAGTTGGGTTATGGTAGTTAAGATGTTAGTGGTTTGGGAATCGTACAATTTCTAGAAGGAAATATCATCTCTCCTAATATAATGGGAAGAAGTATGAATATGCATCCTCTTACAGTAATTTTTGTAATTTTTAATAGGTGTTAATATATCAGGAGTTGTAGGTGCAATTTTAGGAATTCCTGTTTATTCAATTTTTAAAAAGTATTAATTTCAAAATTATTACTTTCAGTTAAAGAAAGATATGATAAATTTTATGGATAATAAAAATAAAAAGCAATATAGTTTTTAAACTCTATTGCTTTTTATTTTTATATAGTTTGTAAAATCTCAGATTTATTTGAATTTAGAATTAATTAGAAATTTTAAAAAAATATTTTGAAATATTATTAGTATTTTTTTAAATAAAGAACAAATACTAGTAAATCATTTTCAAAAACACTAGAAATATGCTATAATAATGTAGTTAAATATAAGTAAGTTGAGGTTTGAGAATATGAGTATGATGAAAAATTCAATAATTTATTCGTTAATGAAGATGATTTTGAGGATGAAATTGTAGAAAGAGAAGAAGTAAGACAGGAACAACCAAAAACCGAGAGTTGTAAAAAAGGAGAATCAAGTGCAAACTAAACCAAACGTTCAAAGTCAACCAGCTGGAAGAACAAATAATGTAATACTAACAGAACCTTTAGTTTTTTGCTGATAGTAAGGATATTGTAGATGATATTAAACGTAATAAAGTTGTTATAATTAATTTAAGTAAATTAGATGTAGAAACATCTGATAGATTATTAGATTTTATATCAGGAGGAATCTATGCTCTTGGTGCAAGATTAAAAACTATAGGTGAAGATATCTACCTTTGTGTTCCTAATGGTGTTGAAGTATCAGGAGATTTTTACGAAGGGAGTATTAATTTTGTTAAATATAACAGAGTATTTTTGGGTATATAAATTTATTACATATCTATTCAATTTTTATGAATATAGTATGCTAGCGTATATTTTATCTTCATGGGTACTACAATTAAAAATAATTTTATTGTAGAATTTTTTAGAGGCAATCTGTGAGCCATATCTAAAGGTTTTTAGGAAAAATAATTCCGCCAATAGGTATGTTAGATATTTCACCGGTAGCAGCACTTATTGTATTAGGTGTAATAGAAAACTTGATAAAAAGTGTTATTATTTAAGTAGTTTAGTGCTATGAAAAATTAAATTTTTTTACAACATGCATCTGTTGAAGAAAAAGAAGTAGCTGAAAAACTTTTTACAAACTATAAGTTTTGTAGAAAATAGAAATACTGTAACAAAGTATCTTACGAATTTTGAACAGGTTATTTTTAGAACGTATAGTTGTATATAATTATAGTGATTTTAAAATTGAGTTTTTGGTGGTTTTAGTGATGCAGAGAAAAAAAGCAAAAATTATTTCTAATGAATATTATGATGTAGATTATGATATTGTTTGTCTTAAAGCTAAATTTAATAATAAATTTAATAAGATTGAACATAGGAATATTTTAGGAGCAATTCATAATCTAGGAATTAATTTTTAATAGATTTGGAGATATAATTGTTCTTGAAAAATGAAGTTTATATTTTTTTGTAGATGAGGAAATTGCTGATGTTATCGCTATGGAATTTACAAAAGCAGGAAGAGTGAACTTAAACTTTGAAAGAATAAATCTTTACTGATGTTTCTATAGAAAAGAAATATGAGGATTTTGAAATAGTTAGTTCTTCATTTAGGTTGGATTCGCTAGTGGCAAAAATTACTAATAAATCGCGAAGTAAGGTTAAAAGAATTTCTAGAACAAGACTTTATAAAGTTAAATCATGTAATAGTGAGAAATGGAGAAAAAAACTGTGCTTTAGAGGATGTAATCTCTATTAGAAAAGCATGGAAGATTTGTAGTAAAAAGAGTATAAACAAAAATAAAAAGAGCTTAAAATTTAGAATAACAATCTCAAAATTGGTTTAAAAGTTAATGTGATTCAATATATTCTGTTTAAACAGAATATATTGAATCCTTTTTATTATAAAAAAAGGAGCGTTTTCATTTTTATTAATGAAAATATTGTGATATACTCAATGGTATAAATTAAATTCACACATATATTAAGAGGTAAGTAAAATGAAAAATATTATTAACTATTTTTTTCTGTTCTATTAGTGTTTTTCTTTAATTGGTTGTTCTAAAAAGTTCAACAAAAGAAGAAAAAGTGTTAAAACTTGGTGTAGTACCTAGTAGTAATAGTGAAAAGCTTGTAGACGACTTGACGCCATTTGCAAAAGCCTTAGGAGATAAACTAGGAATGAAGGTAGAGGTATTTACAGCAAGTAGTTATATAGGGGTGATAGAAGGTATCGGTAGTGGTAGTGTTGACTTCGGATTAGTACCGCCATTCTCAGCTGTTCTATCTAATAAACAAAAGTAATACAAAAATTTACTTGTAGGAAGAAGTACTAGTGGTAAACCTGGTTATTTTGCTGAAGTTTTTTTGTAAGGAAAGATTCTAATATTAAAAACTTGTCAGATTTAAAAGGAAAAATTGCTTTTTGTTGATCCATCTTCAGCTTCTGGATATATTTATGCTGGAGCAATGCTAAAAAGAAGCTGGTATAGACTTAGATAAAGATATACAATATCAATTTAGCGGTGGTCATGATAAAAGTTTACAATTACTACTAAATAAAGATGTTGATGCAGTAGCTAGTTATGAAAATGTAATCAGAAAATATACGAAAGAATTTCCTACACTTAAAGAAGATATTACACCTATCGCAAAAAGTGAACTTATTCCAGGTGTAACAGTAGTTGCTTCTAATAATCTAGATAATGAAATGCAGAAAAAAATTAAACAAGCCTTATTAGAAATTCAAAATGACAAAGAAACAATACAAATTTTAACAAATCTATTCAGTATTACAGGATTTGAAGAACCAAATAATGATGCATATAAGGCGATAGTAAGAATCTCTGAGAAAAATGAATATTGATCAAATAAAGTAAAATAAAGATAATATTTTTGGAGATAATTAATGATCTGTGAAAAGTTATATCACATATATTAAAAAGTTTATAAAAGCTGTAATAATAGGTGATTCTAATTTTTTTAAAAATGAAAAATAAAAGTTATACAAAAAGTATTGACATTATGTTAATACTTTTTGTATAATAAATATTGTTCGTTAGGAACACAAATATTTATCCACAGTAGCTCAGTTGGTAGTAGCATCTGACTGTTAATCAGAGGGTCGCAGGTTCGAGTCCTGCCTGTGGAGTTGGAGTAGTACTCAAGAGGCTGAAGAGGCGCCCCTGCTAAGGGTGTAGGTCGGGAAACCGGCGCGAGGGTTCAAATCCTCCTGCTCCGTTTTTTATTGGCCCGTTGGTCAAGTGAGTTAAGACACCGCCCTTTCACGGCGGTAACACGGGTTCGAATCCGCATGGGTCACCATTTGAATTAAATACATTGAGAATAAGAGTTAGGGTCCCGTGGTGTAGCGGTTATCACGCCTGCCTGTCACGCAGGAGATCGCGGGTTCGATTCCGTCAGGGACCGCCATTTTTGCCTTGATAGCTCAGTTGGTAGAGCAATGGATTGAAGCTCCATGTGTCGGCAGTTCAACTCTGTCTCAAGGAATTTTTATTTAAACTCAATATTTTGGCGGCTGTGGCGAAGTGGTTAACGCATCGGATTGTGGTTCCGACATTCGGGGTCTCGATTCCCCTCAGCCGCCCCATTTTTGAATTTAGCAAAAGGAGTAGTAGCGATGCATTACTCCTTTTTATTTAACAAAATTAAACTATTTGAGATTTATAAGCAAATAAATAGAAAAATTGTTTAAAGAAGAGTAAAATAATATTTATAAAATATTAGGAGATAAAAAAACATGGAAAAAAACATTCGAACAACACTTAGAGAACTTCAAAGTAATAGATTCAAAAACTGCTTTTTGAAAAAAATTGAATCAAAAGAAAAATTCGTATTATTTATTGGTAGATCATCATGCCCATTTTGCAGAAGATTCATGCCAAAATTAAGTGAAGTCGTTGTTTCTAATAAAGTAGAAGCATTCTTTATTAATTCTGAGGACTTTTCTGATGCCTCAGGAATTGAATCATTACATGAAAAATATGCTGTTAGAACTGTACCAGGGTTATTAGTTGCTGAAGCTGGTGAAGTTAAAGTTGTGTGTGATTCTAGTTTATCTGTTGAAGAAATTACAACATTTATTAAATAATACTATAACTCATAACTCGTCTATTTAATATAGGCGAGTTTATTATTTTAAGATTATTTTTAGTTAAATGTAAACTGTTCAATTATTGGATTAAATTTAGTAGCAAAAATACTGAAAAACTGTTTTAAGTGATATAATAGTACTTATAAAATTTTACTAAAAGTTAGAATTAGTTTATTTTTAAATTCATTATATGATAATGAGGTGATGAAGTGAAAAGTGAAAAAGTTAAGTTAAAAATTTAGTTTTTAACTATGGAGTAAAAATATATTAAATGATATTTCATTTAATGTTGATCAAGGGAATTTGTAGCTATAGTAGGAAAGAGTGGTGCTGGTAAGTCAACTTTACTGCGTTGCCTAAATCTATTGAATAAAACCTAAATCTGGAGAAATTAATATAGCTGGTAAAAAAATATAGTAGATTACAGTGGGAAAAATTAAAGCTTATTAGAAGAGAGATTGCATTTATATTCCAAGATTATAATGTTCTTGATAATTTATATACAGTTGAAAATGTATTGACTCCATATTTAGTAAAAAAATCTCCATTAGGCCTTTTTACTTGGTTATACTAAGAAAGAGTATAATGAAGGAGTAGGTTATTTAAAAGCAGGTTGGTTTAGAAGAGGAGGCTTTTTAAAAAGTCTAAGTATTTATCTGGAGGACAGAAGCAAAAGAGTAGCAATCGCTAAAGGCGCTCGCACAAGATCCGAAATTTTTTTATTAGCTGATGAACCTGTTAGTAGTCTAGATGAAAAGAACACTACTCTTATAATGGATACATTTAAGAAATTAAATAAAGAAAAAGATATTACTGTTTTAATCAATTTACACGATGTAAATCTTATGAAAAAAATATAGTACAAAAATTTTTAGGATTGAAAGATGGAAAAGTTTTATTTTATAAAGATTCTGATATGGTGACTAAAGATGAATTTGAAGAACTTTATAATTAAAAAAATATAAATAAAATATTAGCTAGCATATTTATAGTATGTATTTTCTTGATTGCATTTATGCAATATGATGCAAAAACTTTTTCAGTAGGTTTTAAAAAGAATACAGAACTTATTAGGGGCGAATGTATCCTGTTGATTTTTTTCAATCTTGGGTGAGTTGAAAACAACCTATAATTGAAACGATAAATATAGCATTGTTTTCATCGATTTTTAGCGTTATTTACAGCTTTATTACTTTTTGCTAATTTTGACCAATGTACTATTTAAATTTAAAATAATACCGAAAATTATTTAGTGCTGTATTTTTCTATTTTTTTAGAACTATACCATTTCTAATAATTGCAGCAATACTTGTAAGTTTATTCAGTACAGGTGTTTTTCAGTGGATTTGTAAGTATTTATTTAATTAACCTTTTAACAGCAGCAAAAGTTACTTAAAGAATATGCTGAAGAGGTAGAAGTTAAGCAGATAGAAGCGATGGAGTCTCTTGGTAGCTCGAAATTTGTTATTTATAAAAATGCAATCCTGTCTCAACTTAAAACCACAGGTGGTTTCGGTATATTTCTAACGCTAGAATCTAGTATTCGAGGAGCTAGTGTGCTAGGGATTAGTTGGAGCAGGTGGAATAGGGACAAAGACTTTGGCAAGAATTGAATCATTTGAGATATGATAGAGTTTCGATAATAATAATTACCCTAGTTATTTTAATATTTATTATTGATCTGGTGAGTTACTATTTTAGAAACTATAGCAATTCCTCTCAATTAACTTTTGAAAAATTTATTTTTGAAAAAAACATGGCAAGAGTTATATTACCTGTAGTGCTTATAGGAAGTCTATTGTATGTTACTAAGTACATTACTATTACTCAAGAGCGATTTTTTAATTGGTTTAAAACAATTAAAAAGTACTAGTCAATGGTATAATAAACCCAGATTTAGCTTATACATCTAAGATGTTAACAGAGTTAATGGTAAGTATAGAAATAGCTTTTTAGTGCTACGGTTTTTGCGTGACGTAACTGCAATATTTACTTCATACTTATCATCGGTTAATTTATTTGGTAAATATAAGGCGTTAATCATGAAAGTTTTTATAAATATACTAAGAACATTCCCGCCGATTATTGTAGCATTAATATTTTTTTAGAGGGTTTGGACCAGGGGCAATAAGATAGCTTTTGCATTATACATTTATACTGTTGGTGTAATGACAAAAATGTATAATGAAGTTTTTAGAAGGAATAAATACTAATGTACTTTTAATGACGAAGAGTTTAGGGTCTTGGAAGTTTCATTAGTTATATAAAAATAATATTTAATGGATATTTCCCTGAATTTGTTACTATAGTATTGTATAGATTTGAATCAAATATTAAAAATTCTACAATACTAGGTATGGTTGGAGCAGGTGGAATTGGACATTTACTTGTAAATAATATAGAATATAGAAATTGGAATAGAATTTTCGACATTATTAATTGGATTAGCATTTTCGATAATCATTATAGAAAATATATCTTATTTAATAAGAATGAAAGTTAAAAAAATAATTTTAAAGAATATAAATAAATTAAGGAGGATTAAATGCGTTTAAAAGTAGGAAAAATTGTTAATACGCACTCATTAAAAAGGAGAGGTGAAAAGTAATTTCATCGACTGATTTTTGAAGAACAACGTTTTGAAAAAGGAAGTGAATTATTAATAACACGAGGTAATCAAGTTATTAAAAGAAGTAGTCGTAGAAAGTTATAGAACTCATAAAAACAATCTTTTAGTGAAGTTTGTTGGAATTGACTCGATTGAAGAAGCTGAAAAACTTAAAAATCTACAAATTAAAATCGATTCAGAAAATATTGGAGAGTTAGAAGAAAATGAGTTTTACTTCCATGAAATTATTGGATGTGAAGTGTTTGACGAAAATGGAAAATTGTTAGGTGAAATCATTGAAATTCTAACACCAGGAGCTAATGATGTTTGGGTGATTAAAGATCAAAAATGGTAAAAGAAATCTTGATCCCATATATTGAGGACGTAGTTAAGAAAATTGATATCGAAAAATAAAAATAGATATCAAAGTTATGGAAGGATTAATTGACTAATGAAAATAGATATACTGACTTTTATTCCCAGATATGTTTGACTCATTAAATCATTCAATTTTTAGGAAAAGCAAAAGATAATAAATTATTAGACATAAATATAGTCGATTATCGTAAATTCTCTGGTAATAAGCATAATCAGGTAGATGATTATCCGTTTGGTGGAGGTCAAGGTATGGTCTTAAAACCAGAGCCGATATTTAATGCTGTTGAAAGTTTGGATAAAACGGATAAAACTCGTATAATTTTATTATGCCCTCAAGGGGAGCGATTCAGTCAGAAAAAAGCTGAAGAACTTTCGCAAGAGGAACATTTAATTTTTATATGTGGACACTATGAAGGTTATGATGAAAGAATTAGAGAATACCTTGTAACCGATGAACTTTCGATTGGAGATTTTATCTTAACTGGAGGAGAATTTGCTGCGATGACTATGGTTGATAGTATTGCTCGACTTGTACCAGATGTATTAGGGAAAGAAGAATCCCATAAAGATGATTCATTTTCAACTGGTCTTTTAGAATATCCACAATACACAAGACCGAAAGACTATAAAGGGATGGTAGTTCCTGATGTGCTAACAAGTGGACATCATAAGAACATAGAGACTTACAGAAAAAAAGAAAGTCTACGAAGAACATATTTAAGACGTCCAGATTTATTGGATAATTATGAATTGAGTAAAGAAGAAACAAAATTACTCGATGAAATAAAAAGAATTAAAAAAATTAACATAAAATAAATGACATAACTATATTTTTGATGTATAATATTAATATAGTATGTATTGTAAGCACAGGAGGATTAGAAGTAATGACAACTTCATTTGAGGAATTATTAAATAGCTCAGAAATGCTGAAAAAAAGGAGATAAAGTAACTGGTACAGTATCTAAAAATCGATAACGATAAAGTATACGTTGATGTAGCAGGAGCTCAATACGACTGCGTAATTTTACGTAATCAAATTACAAGAAAACCATTCGAAAATATTGAAGAAGTATTATCAGTTGGCGATGAGTAGAAGCTCAAGTAACAGGAATCAGAGCTGACCGTGAAAAGAGATCAGAAGACGTACCTGGTGTAATTTATTTATCACACAAAATTTTAGAAAATGCTGAATATAAAAAAATTAATGGAATTATCATGGACTGGAATTATTGAAAAATTCGAAAATGGTGAATTAATTCAAGCAACAGTTTCAGGTCAAACTAAAGGTGGATTATTAGCAGACGTAGAAGGATTACGTGCATTTATCCCAGGATCATACATTGACACTAAATTTAGAAAAAGATTTATCTAAATTTGTAGGAAATGAGTACACATTCAAAATTGAAGAAGTGGACAAATCTAAAAATAAAATTATCTTAAACAGACGTGTAATTTTAGAAGAAGAAAAAAAGCTAAAAAAATTAGCTGAAGTATACGGAAACATTAATGAAGGTGATGTTATTGAAGGTAAAGTTAGTCGTACTTGACTTCGGTGCTTTTTGTAAAACATTGGTGAAGTTGACGGATTACTTCACATCTCAGAAATTTCTCACGCTCGTGTAGAAAAAGTTTCTGACGTACTTTCAGTTGGAGATACAGTTAAAGTTGCTGTTATTGCGGTAGATAAAGAAAACGAAAAAGTTTCATTATCAGCTAAAACATTATTACCAACTCAATGGGAAGTAGCTCGTGCTACAATCAAAGCTGGAGATGTATTGAAGGTGTTGTTCGTAACACAACAGCATTCGGTGCTTTCGTAGAAGTTTTACCAGAAGTAGAGGATTAGTTCACATTTCTCAAATTTCTCACGATAGAGTAACTAACGTAGAAGACGTTCTTAAAAAGGTGATAAAGTTACTGTAAAAAGTACTAGAATTCGATTTTCGAAAAGTGAAAGATTATCTCTATCTATCAAAGAACTTCTAGAAAAACCAGTTAAAGAAGAAGTTAAAGAAGCAGCAGAATATGATACTTCTTACTTAAAAGATGAAGATACTTCATTTAGTTTAGGGACAAATTTAAAAGACATCGAACTTTAATTTGAAAAATAGAGAAATAAAGGCAGTAGATAGCTTTGTCTATTGCTTTTATTTTTTTAGGTATAAAGATAAAGTAATAAAAATATAGATATGGAGGTAAAAATGGCAAAACCAACAGTTGCGATAATAGGTAGACCCAATGTCGGTAAATCTACAATTTTTCAATAAGATTATTGTGATAGACTTTCTATCGTAGAAGATGTAGCAGGTGTTACACGTGATAGAATTTATTCAAAAAGCAGAATGGTTAAACTATTCATTCTTCATGATTGATACAGGGGAATTGAGTTAGAAGATACTCCATTCCAAAAACAAATCAGAGCACAAGCAGAATTAGCAATAGATGAAGCCGATGTGATTATATTCTTAACAAACGGTCGCGATGGTGTTACTAGTGATGATGAAGAAGTTGCAAAAATTATTATATAAAACTGATAAACCAGTAGTTCTTGCAGTAAATAAAATTGATAATTTTGATATGAACCATATGATTTATGATTTCTATTCATTAGGATTTGGAGATCCATTCCCAATTTCTGGATCACACGGTTTAGGTATCGGTGACTTACTAGATGAAGTATGTAAAAACTTTAAAGTTCTAGAAGAAGAGGAAGAAGACGAGAAAATTAGATTCTCTCTAATTGGACGCCCTAATGTAGGTAAATCAAGTTTAATCAACACTATCTTAGGAGAAGAACGTGTTATTGCTTCTGATATCGCTGGAACAACACGTGACGCAATAGATACTGATTTTAAACATAATGGAGATGAGTATGTTGTAATCGATACAGCTGGTATTAGAAAACGCGGTAAAGTATATGAAAGTTGCGAAAAATATTCAGTACTTCGTTCGCTTAAAAGCTATTGAACGTTCAGATGTCGTCTTAGTTGTTCTTAATGCTGAAGAAGGTATTATTGAACAAGATAAAAAAAGTTGCTGGATATGCTCATGAATCAGGTAAAGGGTGTAATCATCGTTGTTAATAAATGGGATGCAATTGAAAAAGATGATAAAACTATGAAAGAATTTGAAGAAAAATTCGTGATAGTTTCGCATATCTAGACTATGCTAAAATCGTTTATGTTTCAAAAAAACAAAACAACGTGTATTTAACATTTTCCCATTAATTAAAAGAATCATATGAAAATAGACAACGTCGTATTCAAAGTTCAACACTTAATGAAATTGTTGTTGATGCAGTTTCTATGAACCCAACTCCACAGGATAAAGGTAAGAGACTTAATATTTTCTATGCATCACAAGTTGCTATTAATCCACCAACATTCGTGTTCTTCGTGAATTATCCAGAACTGATGCACTTCTCATATGAGAGGTTTTAGAAAATAGAATTCGTGATTCATTTAACTTTGAAGGAACACCTATTAAACTATTAGCAAGACAAAGAAACTAGTGGAATAGATTAGTTATTTAAATTTTTAAAATATTAACTTAATAAAAACGATAAGAGAGTGGCTATAAAATGATTTTAGAACTGCTCTTTTATGTTAATAACTTATGAAAGAAAAACGTAGGGGCTGACCCAAAAGTTCTAAAATTCAACAAAGTTCATATGAGAACTCATAGGCGCAGTGGATCTATTAAATATCTAAAAAGCTTTTTATAAAGCGTATTTAGATATCAATAAACTGTCCGGTGACTCGACAAAATCGATTTTCTTCGAAATCACGATTTTTGAGTCACTCCCATTGAAATTAAAATGGTAAAATTTGAGTCAAAATACTAGTAAATATACTTAGAACATGGTATAATTCAACTATATAATTTACTAATTAGGAGGTAATCTATATGCCATTAGGATATTATGGAATGTCAGGAAGTTATATACTTTACTTTTTTGCTAATTATGTTAATCCCTTTATGGGCTCAATTCAAAGTAAAAAGAACATACGAAAGATATAAAAAAAGTAAGAACAAAAATCAGGATTAACTGGAAAAGAAGTTGCAGAAATAATAATGCAAGCAAATGGAATTACAGGTGTTAGAGTAGTTAGAGGTGAGGTTGAATTGTCAGACCACTATGATCCAACTAATAATGTTGTAGTTTTATCACCAATAGTACATGATCAACCTACAGTTGCATCAGTTGCAATTGCTGCACACGAAATTGGTCACGTTATTCAAGATAAAGTAGCAGACTACAAACCAATGAGATGGAGACATTCTCTAGTACCATTAGCGAATCTTGGAGGAAACTTATCAACTATTCTTATTATGGTAGGATTCTATTGACAGGATTAATCGGACAATTTGGTTATACTGTTGCTTGGGTTGGAGTAGGATTTATGCTATTTGCAGTACTATTCCAAGTAGTAACATTGCCAGTAGAGTTTGATGCTTCAAAGCGTGCTTTAGAGCAAGTAGTTGATTTAAATATTGTAGATGATCAAGAACACAGACACTGTCGTAAAAGTTCTCAACTGCAGCAGCATTAACATATGTAGCAGCAGCGATGGTTGCTTTAATGGAACTATTAAGATTCATCTTTATTTTATTAAACAGTAGTAATAGAGACTAGTAATTAATACTGACCAACGTTGTCAAACTAATAAAAACGACTAGAAGTCAAGATTTCATAGAAATCACGATTTCCTAGTCGTTTATTTTTATATTAGGGTTGATCAAAAATTCTGTAAGCGTCCAATAACGAGGTATATTGAATAAGAGCCCTTTCGCCTAGCGCGGAGAGCTCTTTCTTATCTACAAGTTTCTTGTATATTTTTATTCCATGGCAAATAAGCCTCTAGAATCTCATTTTTCTAAAAAGTATCTTCATTTGGTAAATTCGTTAATAAATAGTTGATGTATTTTTCTGAATCTAATCCATTTCGTTTGGCAGTTTCGAGTAAAGTCATTATGATAGCACTAGATTGTGCTCCTTCAAAAACTTTGGGGAGAATAACCAATTCTTTTCTCCCTATTACCAATGATTTTTTATCGCTCGCTCTGCTAAATTATTCGAAATAACAAGATTCCCATCTTCCAATATAGTTCGAAATGTTGATTCATACTTCAAACTATATTCTATAGCTTTTTCCTAATTTACTGCCTGGTAGTACCGAATGCTCGTGACACCAATCAAAAATTCATCCATAATTGATTTCATTTCTTCTTGTCGTTTTTGATATCTCTCTTCTACTGGTAAGGAATCCCATTCCTGTTCCAATTGAAATAGTCGGTTACAATAGTTCAATCCCTTTGCACTTAAGGAAGTAATATTATTCTTAGGATTTGCTTCGAAAAATTTTCTTCGTATATGTGCCCAACACCCTACTAACTTGGCATTTTTTGCTTGGCGATAAGCTCCCCACATATCACAATGAATATAGCCTGAATAATCCCCTAAGACTTCTTTTACTACTTCACCACTTCGACTTTTATCGTGATAATACAGCGTAATCCCTGCTTTTTCTTGTTTTCCTGATAAGAATGTCCAGTAATAGGTAAGTGGAGTGTCGTTTTCTAACACCCGATAACTTGTTTCGTCAGCGTGAATATAGCTTTGTTTTAATAATGTTTCTCTCAATAGGTTGTATAATGGTTTGAAATAATACTCACTGACTTTTTTATATGCCAATTTGTCAGTTCTTTTTCTCGTAATTGTGAGTCCCATCTTGTTCCAGTCAGCTTCTTGTCGATAGTTCGGCACTTTTAATTGATACTTTTGATAAATTGTATGAAATAATAGTACTTGACCCTAAGCTATGATTTAAAGGCGCTTTTTTGAACGGGCGCTTTAATGATTTTTATCATTAATCCCGTTTTTCACTACAATGGGAACATTTGTAAGAATGTTGAATATGACTACACGTTTTTAATTGAGCTGGAATAAAGACTAACTCTTTTCGTTGAATACACGATCCAATTTCTTTTAAGGCGTGCTGACAATCCGGGCATACGCAATCTTCTCCCAACACTCGTGATGAACCAATTCTGGGTGTGAATTGTTCGAAGATATCTTGACGTTTACCCTGTGCTTTTCTTGTATAAGTATAGTTTCTACTTCTACAGCCGGTTCCTGATGTTTCTTCTTGAGTTATTTCTTCCATATCAAACAAACTTATTTGATTTGGATTTCCTTTTGTTTTTCTGAAGATTTACCAAATAATTTTTCTTGAAAAATTCTAACTGTTCTTTTAAGAAGGTGATTTTCATGTTCTAACAGTTCAACAGTTTTATTAAATTTTATTTTATCTTCTTCGTATTGATTTGAAATTTTTAAATTCACTTAATACTTTTTCAAGTGTCACTGTTTCATTAGAAATCATAAAAATACCTCCTCTTTTATTTGATTCTATTATACTATAAAAGGGTAATATTTTCAGTAAAAACATCGACGGTTAGTATCTTTTTATTTTTGGATAAATGGAAAATCCTTTTAATAACCATTCTACTTGTTCATCAGATAATTCTTTAACTTCTTTTCATTAGAAGGCCAACTTAACTTTCCGTTTTCGAATCGTTTGTAGAGTAGCCAAAAACCTTCTCCATCCCAATAGAGTGCTTTTAAATCTATCTTTTTCCTCCACAAATAGAAAATACTTGTCCTGAAAAAGGATCGAGTGGTAATGATGTTGAATCCAATAAGCGAGAGAATCAACACCTTGACGCATATCAGCTTTTACCACAAACAATAGACACTTGTCCTAACTTATTTAACGGTATTGACATGATGCATCACTAGCTCAATATCAATTTTAATTGTTCTTTGTCAGAATCGTAAAGCACCCATTCCATTTTCCCCTTACGGAGCTTCAGTATAATCGCATTAGATTTCCCTTCTTTTTGATGAATAGTCAACGTCTAATGGTACAATTTGTTTTGACATTTTTGTTTTCCTCCATTCCTTCTTTTTATATTTTTATTATAAAGGAAGTTATATTCGGAAGATAGATACCTCGTTATTGGACGCTTACAAAAATTCTAAATTTAAAATTAGTTTATATTAAAAATCATAGATGCTCGAACGAATTGATATCTTAATTTGCTTTTATAAAAAACTTTTTAGATATCTGACATACTTTTCGGTGGAGACTTTATACCGAAATCATGATTTTGTTTCACTCCAGGTTAGTAAATAATAAAGCTAAATAACAAGTTAATATAGCTTTCATAATATCCATATTAGTGTTATAATATTGTAAGACTATATAATGAAGAGGTAAAAATGATTTACGGAATAGGTTGTGATATCGTCGATATTCATCGCTTCGAAAAAAATATGTTGATGATAAAAACGACTTGAAAAATTATATACAGAAAATGAATTAAATGAATTTTATAAAATAACAAATAAAAGAAGAAAAATGGAATTCCTTGCGGGACGCTTTGCAGTAAAAAAGCAACCTCTAAAGCACTTGGAGTTGGAATTTCTAAGGAGTTTTTCTTTTCATGATGTTGAGGTAAAAAGATGAGAATGGGAAACCATATATAGAATATGGCGACTTTTAGGATACATCTGACTATAAGCCATACTGATACAACAGTAGTGGCGTTTGTTGTTTTAGAGAAAGGGGATTAGATTAATGATTAATGATAGACCAACACAATTAAGAGTAAATTTAGATGCATTATTAAATAATTACAGTAAGTTAAATGCTTTTAAAATAACAAAAATCGGATTAGCTATTGTTAAAGCTGATTCTTATGGATTAGGTTCGAAAGTAATCATGATCATTTATATAAAAATGGAGTTAGGGCATTTCTGCACAGCAACATTAGAAGAAAGCGATAGAACTAAAGATGTTATTAAAGATAGTATGGTCCTTGTATTAGGAGTTACAAATCCCCAAAATGTTAAATATGCAGTAGAAAAATAATGTTTCTTTAACATGTCCGTCTAAAGAATGGTTGAAGAATCTTTAGTACAATTGCAGCAAATAGAAGGAAAAATTAAAATTCATGTTAAAATAGATACGGGAATGGGAAGAATTGGAACTTCCGATTTAGAAGAACCAAAAGAGATTGATAACTTATTAGATTCAGAAAAACTTGATTTTGAAGGAATTTTTCACATTATTCAAATGCTGATGGGGATGATGATAATTGATGACAATTATCAAAACAGAAAATTTCGAAAATACTCTTAATGTTTTCACTCATAAACCGAAATATATTCATATAGAAAATTCAGCAGAACAGTAAAATATAGTGATAGAGAAGATCGTTACAATCTTTCTAGAATAGGCATTGCACTATATGGATGTTATCCAAGTGGAAATATTGAAAAATTAGATAAGGTACAATTAGAACCTGTAGCTAGTTTAATTAGCAAAAGTGACACATGTTAAAAATTCCAAGCAGGACAAAAAGCTTGGGTGCAGTATTAGCTATGAAGCTAAACAAGATGAATATATCATCGACAGTGCCAATAGGATATGCTGATGGCTTACTAAGGAGAGCTCAAGGATTTAAAAGTTAGAGTAGGATCGAAGAGTGTGAAATTGTTGGACGTGTATGTATGGATCAACTTATGGTTCGTTAGTGAGTGAAAATGTAAAAGTAGGAGACGATGTACTATTCTTTGGAGAATATAACGGTCAAAAAGTTTCAGTAGATGCTTTTTGCAGAATATCAAAAATACAATAAGTTATGAAATATTTTTGTTGTATAAAATAAACGTGTTCCAAGAGTTTATTATAATAATAGATGGAGTTATAGAATGTATGAGAAAATTACAAAAAATTTGGCAACTAAGCTAAGCTAAAGATACAAGATATATAGTAAATGTACTAAATCTATTAGAAGAGGGAAATACAATTGCTTTTTATCGCTAGGTATAGAAAAAGAATTAACAAATTCTTTTAGATGAAGTTACTATAAAACAAATACAAGATGAATTTAATTATTTAAAATCTCTTGAAGAAAGAAAAGAAGAAGTAATTAGATTAATTTCAGAAAAAGGTCTACTTACTGATGAACTGAAAAAGATATTTTAGCTCAAGAGAAAACTACAAAGGGTAGAAGATTTATATCGTCCGTTTAAAGAGAAAAACGTACTAAGGCTACGATAGCTAAAGAAAAAGGATTAGAGAAATTAGCTAACTATATTTTGAAAACTTCCAAAATCTTTAGAAGATTTGAATAAAGAAGCTGTTAAGTATATAAATGTTGAAAAAAAGTTAATACAGCTGAAGAAGCTATTAACTATGCATTAGATATTATCGCGAAAAATATTTCTGATAGTGCAAAAATATCGTGAATATGTACTTGAAAATACTAGAAAATTCGGTCAAAATCACTTCAGTACTTAAAAAGGTGGAGAAGAAAAAGACGAAAACTCTACTTATAAAAACTACTATGAGTTTGGTGAACAAATTTCGAAAAATTGCTTCACATAGAATTCTTGCTTTAAATAGAGGCGGAAAAAGATATAATTCGTGTAAGTATAGAAAATGATAAAGATAGACTACATAATTATATTCTTAGAGGATTAACAAAAATCGTCAAACAGCAATAAATGACTTACTATTAGAATGTATCGCTGATAGTATGAAACGTTTAATTTATCCATCTATCGAAAGAGAAATTCAAGTGACTTAACGAAGAAAGCAGAAGAAGACTCTGTAGTTATTTTCTCAGAGAACTTAAAAACAACTTCTAATGCAAAGTCCTCTAAAAAAACAAAAAGTTTTAGGAATAGACCCAGCGTTTAGAACTGGGTGTAAGATGGCGATTGTTGATGAATATGGTAATTTTATAGATAAGATGGTTATTTATCCACATAAACCAGCATCAGCAGATAAACAGAGAAATCTAAAAAGATTTAATTAAATTTATTAATAAACACAATATTAATTTAATAGCTATCGGTAATGGGACAGCATCTCGTGAAACTGAAAAATTTGTTGTAGAAAATTTAAAAAGTGGGATTAAAAATAGATTATGTTATAGTTAATGAAGCGGGAGCAAGTGTTTACTCAGCGAGTGAAGTGGCTCGTGAAGAATTTCCTGATTTTTAACGTAGAGAGAGAAGTGCAGTATCAATTGACGTCGAATTCAAGATCCACTTAGTGAACTTGTAAAAATCGATCCTAAGTCAATCGGTGTTGGACAATATCAACATGATATAACACCTAAATTTTTAGAAAAAGAACTAACTTTCGTAGTAGAAACAGCGGTAAATAAAGTAGGCGTAAATGTTAATACAGCCTCAGTATCTCTATTATCATATGTTTCAGGTGTTAATAAACAAATTGCTAAGAATATTGTAGCTTATCGTCAAGAAAATGGAAAAATAGAAACTATTAAAGAAATTTCTAAAGTACCAAGATTAGGAAAAACATATGAGCAATGTGTAGGATTCTTTTAGAATACCAGATAGTAAAAATATCTTTTGATGCTACAGGTATTCACCCTGAAAGTTATAAAGCTGCAGAAAACTTATTAAAAAGAATTGAAATTATCTACTAAGGAAGTTGGTACTGATGAGTTTGCAACTACTGTAGAAGGTGTAGATAAGAAAGTATTAGCTGAAAAGATTGGTGTAGGATTAGAAACCTTAGAAGATATAATTAAAGATTTAAAACAACCTCTACGAGATGAACGAGAATCTTTTGCTAAACCATTATTGAAATCTGATATTCTTACAATAGATGACCTGCAGATTGGTGTTAAATTAGCAGGAACTGTTAGAAATATTACACAGTTTGGAGCTTTTATAGACATCGGTCTTAAGCAAGATGCTATGGTTCATATTTCAAAATTAGTAAAAATTATATTAAAAACCCATTAGACGTGCTGAGTGTAGGACAAATTGTTGATGTTTGTGTTATTGACGTAGACAAAGAACGAGGTCGTGTCGCACTAGCAATGTTTAAAGATTAAAGGAGGTAGAAATGAGTAATAACAAATCAAAAATACCTTCCAAGTATAGATAGCTTGAGGGCATTGGCAGTATTAGCCGTTATTATTTATCACGTTGATGTAAAATTACCTACCAGGTGGTTTCTTAGGTGTTGATTTATTCTTTGTTCTATCAGGTTATTTAATTAGTTCATTGATTATTAAAGAATATAAAAAGACAGGGTCTCTTAATTTATATAATTTTTATTTAAGAAGAGCTAGACGTTTATTACCAGCAGTGTATTTTATGATAACTGTAGGATTGATAGTGATGGTGCTATTCAATGATGTATCTACGTAAAAAGTCATCTTGATGCCTTATTTGGTTACATATATTCAAGTAACTGGTGGTATATATTCCACAAAATTAGATTATTTTTGATAGTTTTTGGATCGCAAAGTCCATTTAAGCATTTATGGTCATTAGCTATTGAAGAACAATTTTTACATGATTTTCCCATTATTATTTTTAATATTTAATGGAAAAGAAAAGCCGAAGATGGACGTATAAATTAAATAAAAACTTTTTATATGTTGTAATTGGAATAATATTCGTTTCATTATTAACTCATATATTACTATTTGATATTAATAATATTAGTCGAATTTATTTTGGAACTGATACAAGAGCATTTTCATTACTTGTAGGGTGTAGTAGGTGCGATTTTTATATCCTATGGATAAACTTAATACAAGAGTAACGTAAAAGAAAAATATACGTTATAGTTTAGTATCGTTTGTTTCAATAGCTATCTTAATAGCAATTATGATTTATACTCAGAGTATAATACTTGGCTATATCGAGGAGGATTCCTGCTTGTAGCTATTTTTAGGGTTAGTAATTATAATAAGTAGTGGAAACAACATACTATAATGTCAAGACTACTATCATTCAAACCAATAGTTTTTATTGGTAAAATTTCTTATAGTCTATATTTATGGCATTTTCCAATTTTTAGTGTTAACTACACCAGTGTCAGAAATTGGTAATCCTAATATTTTATATGTAATATTACAGAATTACACTCCCGTTTGTTGTAGCTATTATAAGTTACATATTTGTTGAGACACCAATTCGAAAACTAGGATTTATAAACTACGTTAACTTGGTTTATAAAAAAATAGTAAAACATCCCAAAGAAAAAGCAAGAAAAGTATATGTTAGTATTATAGGTATAGTATCATTACTATTTGTGATGGGAATATTTGGGAAAAGGTGTTCCATTCCTTTCAACAGCATTTGTAAAAGAAATGAAAACAATAAAGAAACTCAATTTGTAAATAATCAAAATAATAATAGTGATAATAATCAAAAATAAATCAACTGACGAGAATAAAGATAACAAGAAAATAAAGATGATAAAAACAATTCAGATAAGAAATATAGTTCTGTAGTTGTTATGGGAGATTCTTTGACAGTTGATATCGGAGAGAAATTTAAGAGTTGTATCCAGGAGCTGTTATAGATGGTAGAATTGGGCGTCAATTATATATGGCCGTAGATGAAGCTAAAAATTATGCTCAATATAACAATGAAATTCAGCGATAATATTCCAACTAGGGAACTAATGGACCATTCACTGAAAAGTCAACTAGATGAATTAGTAAAAACATTTGATAAAGCTGATATTTGCTTTGTGAACGTAAAAGTACCAAGAGCTTGGGAAAAACGGTGAATTCAGAGTTGACAAAAGCCAAAGAGAAATATTCTAATATTACGATAATTGATTGGTATTCAGTAGCGAATGGTAATACAAAAACCTATTTGAACAAGATAAAGTTCATTTAAAACCAGCAGGTGCTGAACAGATGGTTAAAGTGATAGAGAAAACTTAAAACGTCCAGTAGAAATTAAAGAGGGAGTGACTCAATAATCGTGATTTCTTAAGAAACAAGATTTTTGTCGAGTCATCCACACTATGGTTTATTAGATATCTAAAAAGCTTTTATAAAGCGAATTTAGATATTAATAAACTCATCACGTCTATTGGTTCTCATATACACTTTGTTAAAATTTAGGATTTTTGGATCAACCCTTTAAATTAAAAGTGAAAGCTAAGCAGTTTTTAATAACTGTTTAGTTTTTTACTAAAAATAGCACAATATGAAGTTGTTAATATAGTAAGTTTTAGGAATTTTTCTTTAGATTATTTAAAAGCATCTAGGATATCGTAAAATTGAATATTTTAGTAATTAAAAATAAACATAACAATTGATAAGGCTTTTTCTTAGTTAATTGTTTAACTTTCATTGAAATATGAATATAGTTTGTAGTTATAATAATTTAGTATTATAAATATTTTTAATAGTAAAAAGGAGATAACTATGACAAAAGTAAGAGTAAGATATGCACCATCTCCAACAGGAAATTTTACATATCGGAAATACTAGAACTGCATTAGTTTAATTACCTTTTTGCAAAACATTACGGTGGAGATTTCGTATTAAGAATTGAAGATACTGACTTCAAACGTAATAAAGAGAAGGTGAAAGAAGCCAACTTAAATATATGGATTGGCTGAGGACTTGACTATGATGAAGGTATTGGAAAAGAAAAGAATTCGGTCCTTACCGTCAATCTGAGAGAATCGATATCTATCAAAAATATGCTGATCAACTTATTGCTGAAGATAAAAGCATACAAATGTTACATGACTGCTGAAGAATTAGAAGCGGAAAGAGAAGAACAAATTGCTAATGGATTACCACCGCGTTATAGTGGAAAACATGCTCATCTTACTAAAGAAGAACAAGAAGCATTTGAAAAAGAAGGTAGAAAACCATCTATCCGTATTCGTGTTCCACAAGACAGAACATATAAATTCGATGATATGGTTAAAGGTGAATTATCATTTGAAGGACATGACTTCGGTGATTTTGTAATCATTAAAAATGATGGAGTAGCTACATATAACTTTGCGGTGGCAATCGATGATCATTTAATGCAAATTTCTCACGTTCTACGTGGAGATGACCACGTTTCAAATACACCAAAACAACTTGTTGTATATGAAGCATTAGGATTTGAACCACCAAGATTTGGTCACATGACTCTAATCGTAAATGAAAACAAGAAAAAATTATCTAAACGTGATGAAACAATCATTCAATTTATTGAACAATATGATGAATTAGGATACCTTCCAGAAGCATTATTTAACTTCATTACATTATTAGGATGGTCTCCAGAAGGTGAACAAGAAATCTTCACTAAAGAAGAATTTGTTGAAATTTTTCGATGAAAAACGTTTAAGTAAATCACCAGCGTTCTTCGATAATAATAAACTAACTTGGATTAATAACCAATATATTAAAGCACAACCTTTAGAAAGAATCGTAGACTTATCATTACCATTCTTCGTAAAGAAGGTGTTGCAGCTGCTGAAAAAGTAGAAAGCTAATAAAAGCTTGGTTTGAAAAATTAATTTCTTTATACCAACCACAAATGAGTTATGGTGCTGAAATCATAGAATTAACAAAACAATTCTTCGTAGAAGAAGTAAAATTTGATGAAGAAGAATTAGAAATTTTAAAACAAGAAACAACAGCAACAGTATTCGAAGATTTCTTAACAAAAGTTGAAGAAGTAGAAGAATTTACTGCTGATAACATTAAAGCTTTAATCAAAGCTATTCAAAAAGATACTGGAATAAAAGGTAAAAACTTATTCATGCCAATTCGTATAGCTTCTACAGGATCGATGCACGGTCCAGAATTAAACACAAGCTTAGAATTACTAGGTAAAGAAAGAGTAGCATCTAGAGTAAAAGCTGCATTAGAAACAATTAAATAGAAAAATTTTAGTGTAAATAATATAAATTAAGGGCGAAATAAATTGAGAATATCTATTTTTAGATTAGCCCTTAATTTTGATTTTCTATCTGGGAAAAATAAGAGAAGAAATATAAATAAAAGTAAAGAAAATATCTTGACATTTATCAGTAAATAAGGTATTATTACTTATGATATTGTTTATATATCTTCACGAGTAAGCCCTGGAAAACTTAGTCGTTATGACAGATTAAAAACAACATCTAGGGAGGAAAAAGACATGCGTCAAACATATATGGCAAAGCCATCAACTGTAGAAAAAAAATGGTATGTAATCGATGCTGAAGGACAAACTTTAGGTCGCTTATCATCAGAGGTAGCTTCAATTTTAAGAGGGAAACACAAACCTACTTATACACCACACATCGATACTGGGGATAATGTAATCATTATCAACGCTGAGAAAATTGTGTTAACTGGTAAAAAATTAACTGATAAAATTTACCGTCGTCACACAATGCACCCAGGTGGGTTAAAAGAAAGAACTGCTGGATTAATGGTAGAAAAATATCCAGAAGAACTTTTAGAACTATCTATCAAAGGTATGTTACCAAAAAATACTTTAGGTAGAGCTCAAGGAATGAAACTTCACGTTTACCGTGGAGCTGAACACCCACATGCAGCACAAAAACCAGAAAAATACGAATTACGTGGATAATATAGGAGGAAATAATTAAATGGCACAAGTAGAATATCGCGGTACAGGACGCCGTAAAAGCTCAGTAGCACGTGTAAGATTAGTACCTGGAACAGGGAAAGTTGTTATCAACAACAGAGAAATGCGTGAATACTTACCATTAGAATCATTAGTATTAGACTTAATGCAACCTTTAGAAGTTACATCTACTACAGGTAACTATGACGTTTTAGTTAACGTTAACGGTGGAGGATACACAGGACAAGCTCAAGCAATCCGTCACGGAATTGCACGTGCTTTACTAGAAGTAAACCCAGAATACCGTAAAGACTTAAAACCAGCAGGATTACTAACTCGTGACCCTCGTATGAAAGAACGTAAAAAATACGGTCTTCGTGGTGCGAGACGTGCTCCTCAATTTTCAAAACGTTAATATTGGTCTTATACCAAGTACGTCAAGACAACAGAGAACTTTCTCTGTTGTCTTTTTTTAGTATTATGTCATTAACTCAGAAAATAGCTAGTAAAATAAAAACTGAGTTACCTATAATTTAGTAGTAATCTCAGTTTTTAATTTAATATATTTTATTCATAAATCTCAGAGATCTTTTAGTGTGAAAATAACTTCAGTTCCTGTCGGATAATTATCTAAAGATAATAATAATATTTTTTTCTTCGATTTTTCTTAGGGTTTAATTTCTGCAATAACTTGAGCTATTTCATTTAATTCATCATATAAGTTTTTAAATAGTTTAGCATCTTTAACGTTTATTTTTGGGTTGATTTGATATACTGGTGTTTCTCCCAAACCATGTATCTTCGTTTTTAAAGTCGATTTTCCAGATTTTTCATCGATCTTAAGTTTTATTGATATATCATAATCAAACGTATATCTATCGAAAAAGTTTAGCTAGACTACTAATATAATCATGAGAACCTTTGTTAGAGCGATTGATAAATTTTAGTTTAGCACTATAATCAATTGCATTAAGATCTAAAATTTCAGCCATTTTAAATACATCGAATTCATCGTAAACATCTGAAGCAACAAAATTAACTTTGACATCATATCCTACACGTTGAAATTCCTGATATTTTTCTAATAGTTCTTCTACTGTTACATCTTCTAGATTTTCTCTAACATTAGTAACTGACTCTTTACCATCTTCTATAACTTCCTGTTTAGGATATTTTACAGTCAATAAATAATTCATTTAATTATTCCTCCTTCATAATTAACACATTACTATTATACCTATCTTTCCATATATTTACAATAGTATGAATAAAGTTTAAGATAATATTAGTGACATGATTTTTAATATATGTAAATAATTATAAATTTAAAAGTTAGAATATTACATTTAAATAGCATAGTGGAAATTTAAATATTTATTTTTAATTAAAGATAATAATATGTAAGTATGTATAATACAAATTAAATAATTATTCTTGTTATAAATAATATCTAAAACTTATTAATAATATTAAAGATATTAGAAGTAGATTAAGGAAAAGCTAACCTTGACAATTTTTATCTAATATTTATATAATAAGAAACATAAATTTATAAAGGAGGTCATTGCATATGAAAATAATTGCAATTTCAACACGAAGTGTCGATTATCAATCAGATGCTGGTATAGCGAAGAGACGTCTATACATTAATGGTTATTTTTCAGAAGTAGCAGAAGAAGCTGGATTTATATTATTCCCAGTTTGTTCTCAAAAGCGGAATTGAGGAAATTGTAGCCATGTGTAGTGGCCTTATAATTGCTGGAAGAAATCGGATATTAATCCCTAGATTTTATGGAGAAGAACCTTTAGAAGGATTAGAGTATCCAGAAGATTCTTATGAGGATGAATTAGACTTTAAACTTATAGAACTTTTTCGAGAAAAATAATAAACCTATTTTAGGAATTTGTAGTGGATTACAAAGTTTAAATATTTATCATGGTGGTTCATTAAAACAACATATAGATAAACATACTAGTAAAGAAGAACTGGTTCGATCATACGATTGATATAGAAGAAAATTCATTTGTTCATAGTTTATATGGAAATAAAACAGAAGTAAATTCAATTCATCATCAAGCGATAAAAAAAGTTGGAGAAGGTTTAAAGTTACAGCTGTTTCGGAAGACGGTACAATAGAAGCTATAGAAAAAAGGAAATTTAATAGGAGTACAATGGCACCCTGAAGTAGACTTTGAAGTTGATACTTTTAAAAAGTTTCTTAGTTTGTGTAACAAATAATTTATAAAGTTGAGAAAAATAAAATTAATAAAAAAATAAAAATTATAACATCAAAATAGTTGACTATTAATTAAAAATAATGGTAAAACTAATCTTTGTGTAAAAATAATAGCAGTGGATTAATTGTTATTGCCTCTATGTTATACATTATTTAATGTGGCAACTCGTAGCCTATGCTGCTAGGCGAAGTTCCAGTTTTATAACATATACAACAACGATAATCGTGCTTTTTGTTTTCACAAAAATAAAAACAAAAAGATATAAGGAGGAGCACATAATGGCTCGTTTTACAGGTTCAACTTGGAAAAATCTCGTCGTTTAGGAATTTCACTAAGCGGTACTGGTAAGAGTTAGCTAAACGCCCTTACGCACCAGGACAACACGGTCCTAACTTAAGAAAAAAACTATCTGAGTATGGTTTACAATTACAAGAAAAACAAAAACTTCGTTACCTACACGGAATGAACGAAAAACAATTCCGTAAATTATTCGATAAAGCTGGTAAATTACAAGGTCTTCACGGTGCTAACTTTATGGCATTACTTGCTACACGTTTAGATTCTGTAGTATACAGCTTAGGATTAGCTAGAACTAATCGTCAAGCTAGACAATTAGTTAACCACGGTCACGTTCTTGTAGATGGTAAAAAAGTAGATATCGCTTCTTACGCTGTTAAACCAGGTCAAGTAGTTTCAGTAAGAAAAATCTAGAAACCTTGATATCATTAAAGAAGCTGTTGAAATCACTAACTTTGTACCTGAGTAGCTAACTTTTGATGCTGATAAATTAGAAGGATCATTAGTAAGACTTCCAGAAAGAGTGAATTACACCCAGAAATCAACGAACAACTTATCGTTGAGTACTACAGCCGTTAATAAAAATAAAGCCCTTTAAACTAATGTTTAGGGGCTTGTTTTTATTTATGAGTAAAATATGCGCAATATAAAAGCCAAAAATTAATTTGTTTTGATTTTTAAAAATAAGTTTAGAACATTAAATCAAAGAGAATATCTCTTCTGATTCTTTATATTTTTATCAAAATATAAAGAAAAGAAGTTGTAATTCTATTTTTATAGCAAAAATATTTAAAGCTGAGTTATATTACATTAAAAAATATGTATTATCGATAATCTATAATTTTTCATTAAAAATTAATAATATAAAAACTAAATTTAATAAATTAATTTTATATAAAATTTTATCTTATAATAAAAGTATATACTATTAGTAAATAATTTTGTAAATATTACTAAACTATAAAATAAAATAATAAAAGTATAATTGTAAAAACAGTTTTTGTTGTAAAAATATAACAGCTGTTTTTCAAATTTCTTTTCTTAAATTATTTGATACTCATTTTTCACAAAAATTAGTATTAACTTAAAATTAATAATCCTTATTTAATAAGGTTTTGTTCTTTATCAACTATATTTAAATAGAGAAAATATTTTTCACCATTACTTTCATCGAAAAACGCTTTCATAATTGTGGGGATTGTGTTAAAATATAAGTACAGATTAGGAGGTAAGGAAATGATTATCGGAGTACCAACAGAAATTAAAAATAACGAAAGTAGAGTATCTGCAATTCAGGTGTAGTGCATGAATTAGTACTAGATGGACACACTGTTTATGTAGAAAAAGAATGAGCTGGATTAGCTTCAGGTATTTCAGATGCGGAGTATGAAAGAGAGAGCTGTTTTTATTAGATAAAGCGGAAGATGTATGGAATAAATCGGACTTGATGCAAAAGTAAAGAACCAATTCCATCAGAATACAAATACTTCAGAAAAGGATTAATTATCTATACTTACTTACACTTAGCCGCAGATCCAGAGTTAACTAAAGCAATGGTAGAAACAGGGACTATCGGTATTGCTTTTGAAACAGTAAAAGTAGGTCGCACATTGCCTTTATTAAGACCTATGAGCGAAATTGCGGGAAGAATGGCTATTCAAGAGGGAACAAGATTCTTATCAAAAGTACAAGGTGGTAAAGGTAAATTATTACAAGGTGTACCAGGAGTTCAACCAGGACATGTTGTAGTTATTGGTGCAGGGGTAGCAGGAACTGCAGCAGCTACAGCAGCTTCAGGATTAGGAGCTCGTGTTACAATGTTAGATGTTAACTTAGATCGTCTAACTGAATTATCACATATTTTCGGTGGTAAAGTAGAAACAGTTTACTCTAATAAATTAAATATTGCAAATGCTATTAAAACTGCTGACTTAGTAGTAAGTACAGTATTAATTCCAGGAGCTAAAAGCACCAAAACTTGTTACTAAAAGAAATGATTAAAGATATGCCAGATGGTGGTGTTATCGTAGACGTTGCTATTGACCAGGTGGTACAACAGAATTTACAGAAGGTCGTCCTACAAGTCATGACAAACCAATATTTGTAGAAGAAGGTATATTACACTATTCAGTTGCTAATATTCCAGAGTGCAGTAGCTGAAACAGCAACATACGCATTATGTAATGCTACAGCTAAATATGTTAAAACTAATAGCTAAATTAGGAGTTAAAGAAGCAGTGGCAAATTTCCCTGAATTAGTGCCAGGTGTTAACTTAGCTAACGGAAAAAAGTAACATTCAAAGCAGTTGCAGATGATTTAGGATATGAATATACTCCAGTAGAGCAAGCTTTGTAATATAATATTTAAAAATAAAATATAGAATAGTTATATTGTGAGAGGAAGTGGTATGTATATTTATAATATTTTATCACTTCTTTTATTAGATAGTAGTTAAAATCTATAAAGAGAAAAATATATTATTTTATTAGGTTATTTATTATTTGTTTTTTGCTTTTGCTTTACATAAGTAAAAGTATTTAGTAGTAAATAATCTATAACTGTGATATAATTAATAAATATTATTAATAGGGAGAATATTTATTCTAAATTAGGGAGGATATTATGAGTATTTTTAGAAAAATCAATTGACTCAATTTTTAGCTGAGTCGAGAACAAAACGTTAAACCCCACGATGAAAACTATGGACTTGGTTCTATTCGGGATTGGGGCTATTATTGGATCAGGTATTTTAGTATTAACAGGGTAAAGCGTCAGCAAGCTGGGCCTGCAGTTGTATTTTCATTCTTAATTGCAGGATTAGCATGTTGTTTAGCGGCACTTGTTATGCAGAGCTAGCATCGACAATTCCATCAGTGGTGGTACATATACTTACTTATATGTATCTGTTGGTGAAATTGTAGCGTATGCGATAGGATGGGTATTAATAGGGGATATGTTCTTACAGCTGCTACAGTAGCCAATGGGTGGTCTAGTTACTTCTCACGTCTATTAGCTGGGTTAGGTATAGATCTTCCAAAAGAAATTTATACATTACCTTCACTTGGAGGATATGGAAATATACCAGCGATTGTTATCGTACTGTTAATTACTTTTATTCTTTCAAAAGGAACTTCAAGTAGTAAAATGGTAAACTAATCTTATGGTAGCTGCAAAAAGTAGGTATTGTAATTTTATTCATAGTTGTTGGTGCATTTATGTTGAGCCAACGCACTGGACAAATAATTTTTGCTCCAACTGGATGAAAGGAGTTATGTTAGCTGCAACTACAGTATTCTTTGCTTACCTAGGATTTGATGCGATTTCTACTTCTGCAGAAGAAACAATCAATCCTGAAAAAGCATTACCTAAAGCAATTATTATTACAATGATCGTTTGTACGGCTTTCTATATTCTAGTATGCTTAGTGTAACTGGTGTTGTTGAATACAGCAGACTTGGAACTGGGGATGCGTTAGCATTCGTTTTAGAAGAAGTTGGACAAAATAAAGTTGCAGGTATCGTGTCTCTTGGTGCGGTAATCGGACTTATGGCTGGTATCTTATCATTCATGTATGCAGGTATTCGTATTACTTATACAATTGCTCGTGATGGATTATTACCAAAAGGATTAACAAAAGTTAATGCAAATAAAGTACCTAGTACTGTAACTTGGGGATTAGGAATTTTAACAGCGGTTCTAGCTGGTTTCTTACCATTAGGTAACCTAGCGGACTTAGCTAACGTAGCTTCAATTATAGCATTTGCGTTAGTAAGTTATACTACTATAGTATTCTACAAAAATTCCCAGACTTAAAACGTGGATTTAAAGTACCTGGAATGCCAGTATTACCAATTATCTCTATCGTTTTTATTTGGAGCACTGCTATACAGTGTTACATTAACAACATGGATTATCTTCATCGTTTGGGTAATCGTAGGTATGATAATTTACTACATTCTCATACAAAAATAGTAAATTAAAATAATAAACAAATACAACTCAGCAAAAAGAGATTTCTTAGAGATCTGAATTGTTGAGTTGCTTTTTATATTTATTTAATTTATACACTAGACCAAAGGTTACGCTTATTACTTTTTGCTTTATTTTGTGCCTTTTTATATTTTTTTCTAGGTATCTAGTATCAGGTGGTTTTACGTATTTTTATTTCAGCTAAACCAGACACTAGTAATTCTTTCTTGAACATTTTTTACCATCAGCATAAACATAGCATAGAGCTCTATGATACTTATCTTCTTTTTGATAAACATCAAATTAATTTCAACATTTTTAGCATTAGATAAAAGTTTTCCGTTCAATTCACTAGCTCAGGACCATATTTTTGAACTTCTACCACCGGGTTTTACTGTTTCTGGAGTATCGATAAGTAATATCTAACTTTAATTCTTTGTGATTAAATTGAACGATAATTGCATCACCATCTATTTTTGAGAAATTTAACCCTATATTTGGTGTTATCACTAATCAAAATTCCATTCACTGTGGCTTCTTTATAATCTTTCTCCATGAGTATTAATAATTGAAATAATAATCATAAATACTGTTAAAAAGAATAAAAGAACACTATAAAGACTTTTTATTCATAATAATCCCTTTATATTTAATTCTAACACTTTTATCATAACTAATAAAGAAAATAGATGAAATAATTAATGAATAATTTAATACTAAAATTAAATATATATAATATTAAATTAACTTTTAATAATTATAAAGTTAAAAATGATAAATACAATAATTAACTGAATTTATAAGATTTATATGTATAGTGATAAATATTATAGTAACAGTATTTTAAACTTGTATATATAAGATTAAATTATTGTTAAAAATATTCTAAATAACATTTTATTTTTAATAGTAAGGTGAATTTCCTAAAACAGATACTTTGTAAACGCACTCTTTCGGTGGTAGTATAATATTACAATAAAAACAAAGGAGAAAAAGAATATGACTAAATTAAAAAGGAAAATTTTAAAATGTTTATCAATGGGAGAGTGGGTAGATGCTGAAGACAAATTAGTATTAAAAATCATATAATCCAGCTAATTCGAATACTTAGCAAACTTCCCAGATGCAAACAGAAGGAGATAAATAGAGCAGTAGAAGCTGCACAAGAAGCATTTAAAACTTGGAAATATACAGTATATCTGAACGTGCAGCTTTACTAAACAAATTGCAGATATTATTGATGCCAATACAGAATTATTAGCTACGGTAGAATCTTTAGATAATGGAAAACCAATTCGTGAAACATTAAAATGTAGACGTTCCATTAGTACAAGACATTTCAGATATTTTTGCAGGATGTATTTTAGCTGATGAAGGACAAGTAACAGTTTTAGATGAAAAATTCCTAAGTTTAGTTCTAAGAGAGCCTGGTCGAGTAGTAGCAAATTATTCCTTGGAACTTTCCATTCTTAATGGCAGCTTGGAAAATTGCACCAGCACTAGCTGCTGGTAACACAATTGTCCTACAAAAACCATCAAGTATTACATCGCTTAGCTTACTAACATCTCGTAGAATTAATTCAAGACGTATTACCGAAAGGTGTGATTAAATGTAATCACAGGACGAGGAAGTAAATCAGGGAATTCCTAAAAATCATCAAGGATTAAAATAAACTTGCAGTATCATCATGATCTACAGAAATTGGTAAAATTGCTGCAGAAGCTGCAGAAAAACTAATTCCAGCTACATTAGAATTAGGAGGTAAAGTACTAACATTATCTTAGATGATGCTAATATTGAAAAAGCACTTGACGGGGTACAATTAGGTATTTTGATCAACCAAGGTCAAGTATGCTGTCAGGTTCAAGAATTTTCGTACAAGAAGGAATCTATGATGATTGTTTGTCAAAAGTAAAAGAAAAATTTGCAAAAAATTAAAATCATGATCCATCTGCATCCAAATACAAAAATGGGTAGCCAAATAGATGAAAAACAAGCAGAAAATTGTTAATTATATCGAAATAGCTAAAAAGAAGGTGTGAAGCACTGTTGGTGGTGAGCAAGTGTACAGAAAATGGATGTGATAAAGGGCATCTGTTAAAACCAACATTAATCGCTGGAGTAAACAACGGCTGCCGTACTCAAGAAGAAGTATTCGGACCAGTTTCCAGTAATTATTAACTCAAAACAGATGAAGAAGCAATTGCTCAAGCTAACGATAGTGTGAACACGGACTTTGCAGGAGCAGTACTCTCTAGCAACATTACTGTGCAGTTTTAAATATAGCCTCGTAGAGTAGAAACAGGAATGAATGGGTTGATACTTATAACCAAATCCCAGAACATGCGCCATTTGGAGGATACAAAAATCAGGAATTGGACGTGAAACTCTACAGTAATACTAGAACATCTATTCACAAAATGAAAACATACTAATTGATTTAAGTGATGATGTATCAGGATCTCAAGCAAACTAGTATAATTAAATAAAACTCACGATCAGGAAGTAACTCAGAATTAATATAGTTTTGAGTTGCTTTTGTTTGAGAAATTATATAGATTTTAAAATTTAATGTATACTTTTAAAAATAGAGATTGTAACTTTTCCAATGTAAATTAAATTTTGAAAATAATATTAAATGTCATTTGATATTTGTTGTAAATATGATAAAATAAATAATGAAAATGTTTTATGGAAACATTGATTTAAGTTTGAGGATAATAGGAAACATGACTAATAAAACATGGTATCTTTTGTCAGATATTGGAACTGTAAGTGTGGGGTAAGTAGCCACAGATACCGAATATAAAATTATTAGAAATAAAAAAGATTATGGGGAAGGATTATTTGAAGAAGTTATCATCAAAAAGAACCGGTTATCGTTCTAGTAGAAGAATATTAATAAAGAAATGGCGTTTAAACTTATTGGTATTAACTATTTACCAAGAAATATCCAAATTGACTTAATTTTTTTGAGATAAAGGAAAGTCAATATCATTATGAGGATAAGACACATCAAGTAATTTTATGCAATTTTTTAATGATAAAGACTATACAGATAAAGATTACTATAAAGAATATCCAATTCATCATTTAAGAACCAAACTTATGTCTGAAGATAATCCTGATATCAGAAAGTATTTTAGCTATACATCACATCTTAAAAAATAGAGGCATTTTACTACAAGGTCAAGCTTTGGAAGATGGTAATTTAAACAATTTAATTAAAGAATTATAGAACTTGATATGCTTATTTGGTTTGACGTAACAGAAGAAGTTGTTAGTAAAATTGCAACCATCCTCATAGAGAAGAAAACTTTGACTGGATAGGTAAACGATCTTTAAGAAATTATATCTAAAGAAAAACAATTATTGGAAGTGTTTGGAGCTTATTTTGGAGGAAAAACATCATTAGATAAATTGTTGCTGTGAGTGAATATAAAGAATTGAGATGCATCTATAAAATCAGTTTTCTTTCAAAGATCTATGAAGAAGTTCGACATGATTGAACAAGTTCTATCAAACTATATTGAATTGCTAGGATTTAGCTAAAGTTGGTTTACGAGTATTATTCTTTCTGATATTAGAAAGTTAGGTAAAACATTATCAGGAATCAAAAGTAGAACTTTATAATAAGCACAGAGATGACTTAACAAAATTATCTTTGTGATGCCAGTACTAAATTGTCGGAAGATAAAAAGTAGAGTTTACGCAGAAATATTTAAAAGAAGATAAAGATATTGAACTAACTATGTAAATTATATTCGTAAGAGTGAAGGAAAGGATGTACTATGAAGATTTTAAAAAATTTAGCAAAAGAACTGGCTAAACTAGAAGAAAGGCAGCTAAAGACGAAATTTAAGAGATTTAGAACTAGAGATATTTTTACCACTTCAAAGAACAAAAGATAATTTGTAGTACTGTATCAAATTCACAAAGAAGAATTAATAAAAATACTTGATAATGGTAAATACCATAAGTTCTTAAATGAAAAAAAGATGAGAGTGGGTATAGTTTAAAAGAAAAGTAATTCAATTATTAGAATTTAGAATTTGCTACTATGCTGGTCCATTAAATTTAGTAAAAAAGCTAAGGAAGATGGACGGTTTTGGTCTGTAAGAAGAAGGGTAAGGAGAATACACCAGTAACTCCGAATTATGAGAAAGTTAATTGATGAAAGTGCTAGCAGAGAAGTTCATTACTAATTTAACTAATAAATGTACATATCTTAAAGGGGGGAAGATGTTCTTCCGAAGAGTTCATTATTATATTCTGAGTTTGGTATTATTAAATGAGTTGAATGCATTAAAATATGATGGTAATAGAATGTTTAGAAGCTAGAGATGTTATTATCGAAAAACTTTTCAAACAAGGTAAGAAAGCAAAACAAGTATTAAAATTTATTGAAAGCAGAAGGACATAGACGGTAAGGGTGAAATTACTGGGAACTGATATTACTGTAAAAATGATTTGAAATCATATAGGACGCGAAAAATTTAGAAACAAGTTTAATTCTGAACATGTAGAAAACATAATTCTTTGGATTACATTATACGGAGAATCTAGAAACTTATAAAAGCTAAGATAGAAGTGGTATGGTGATATATATTCAAAAGAAGAAATAGCAAAATGTCTAGATTAGTTTATAAAGATTGGGAAGATCTTTCAGAAAACTATTAACAGAATTCGTTAGTAAAAACTTTTACAATGAAGAAACAGGAGAATGCTTAAATATAATAGGATGGCGCGCCAAAATAATATATGTTTATGGAGTTATTGGCAGATAGATCTGATTATTCATAACAGATAATTGACTACAATAAAGAGTTACAAAAGAAGTAACAGAAATTACACCTGGAAATATTAGATGATTTATATGTATCACCATCTGTTAAACGAGATCAATTTGGCAAACTGTTAGAATAGTAGAAGAACTTAAGAAATCATAGGCTGTACCAACGAAAATTTTGTAGAGGACAACTGTATCTAACCAAGAGAAGAAAACCAACAAGATTCTCGTAAGAAACAATTAGAATTATTCTATGTGCTGTTAAAAAAGATGTAAAGAATTAGAAAAGAAATAGGTTCAATAAATTTGAAGTGTTGAATGAAAGATTGAAATTAGTAGAACCAGCTAAACTAAAAGCTAAAAAATTATATCTATACTATAATTAGCTAGGAAGATGTATGTAGTGGTGAAACGATTGACACATGCAGTTAAATACCACAGCATACGATATGTGACTGGTTTACCCTCGTGCTAAAGTGAAGGATGATGGATTTACAAATACTGTATTAGTAAAAGAGAATATAATTATTAAAACAGATAGATATCCATTAGGAAGTGACATTCAAACACCAAGCAATAGAAAATTCTGGAATTTAAAAGAAAAGGATTAATAAATCAGATGAAAAATATAATAGATTAGTAAAGAAGAGAAGAATTTCAGATGAAGAGTTAACAGGATTTATTGCTCGTTAATTAGTGAAACATCTCAATTGTGTTA